>OLRU01000429.1_pt1 | contig 49657 bp, 51 predicted proteins | sample 1672961 | NCBI WGS metagenome assembly OLRU01 (sample SAMEA3136741, study PRJEB25190) | human gut metagenome | biome: human gut; feature: human-associated habitat; material: faeces | place: Austria | collected 2013
GGGAGGCGCACGTTTTGCTTATTCAACAGTCACCAGGAAGCGGCAGTTTTCCGCGCCGGTCAGGGCCGTGTGCAGGATCTTTACATCAATTTTCTTCCCAGGCAGCAGGTTTTCAAGGACATAGAATATGCTCTGGCGCGAGCACTCACAGAAGTTCGGGTCGGCATTTTTGGCCTCCGCCGCCTCCGGGCAGACGCAGCGCGGGTATCCGATTATGTACACATGCCCCGGTTCGACCGCCTCGCCGTGGAAATACGGCGTATCTCCGTACTTGGCGTACTGCGCGTCCAGGCTGTACCCGCACTCCTCAAATTGCCGCCGCATCTCCGGCAGGGCGGTAAATTCGATACATTTCTCAGCTTTTTCACGGTAGTTCACGTTTTCACCTCGCAGTGTCAACCGCCACTTTGATCACGCCGTCGCGCCTCTGCTCGAAGAGCTCAAAGGCATCCTCGATCCCACTGAGCGTGCAGCGGTGCGTTATAAGCGGTGTGGTATCTATCTTTCCCGCGGCGATGAGCCGCAGTATCTCGCCGCAGTCGCAGCCGTCCACGCCGCCCGTTTTGAAAATCAGGTTTTTACCGTACATTTCGGGCAGGGGCAGCGCCTGCGCCCTGTCGTACAAGGCCACGACGGTAACGACGGCGTTCGGCCTGGCGCACTGCCAGGCCAGCTGGAAGCTCTCGTCCGAGCCGCCGCACTCAATGACGCGGTCAGCGCCGCCGTGCGCGCTGTGGGCGAGCACAAAGTCCCCCAGGCCGTCCGGCCCGGTCGTGAGCACGCCCGGATAGTGCCTGTTCACCAGCTCCAGCCGCTCAGGATGGCGGTCGCAGAGGATAACGCGCCCGGGATTTTTGAGCAGCACGCACGCGAGGGTGCAGATGCCGGTGGGCCCGCCGCCGATTATAAGCACCGTGTCCTCCGGGCCGATCTCGCTTATCTTCGCCGCCCAGTAGCCGGTGGAGAGGATGTCCCCGGTAAAGAGGGCCTGCTCATCGCTCACACCGTCTGGTATGCGGCTGAGCCCCGTGTCGGCGTGGGGCACGCGGACATATTCGGCCAGCCCGCCGTCTATGCGGCAGCCGAGCGCCCAGCCGCCGTCCGGGTCAAGGCAGTTATTGACCCAGCCGTGCTCGCAGAAGAAGCACTCACCGCAGAACGTCTCCACGTTCACGGCCACCCTGTCGCCGGGCTGTACGTTTTTCACCCCGTCGCCCACCGCCTCGACAACGCCTACCATCTCGTGTCCGATGGTGGTGCCCGGCACGGCGCGCGGGACGCTGCCGTGCTTTATGTGCAGGTCGCTGGTGCAGATGCTGGCCAGCGTGACGCGGACTACGGCGTCCTTGCCGTCATGCAGCGCGGGCACAGGCTTGTCCACCAGCTGCAGGCGGCCGTTTCTGAAATAAGTGTATGCTCGCATGGCTGTCACTCCCCTAATGATTCAGCGGGCCTCGCTCAGGCGCTTCAACGCCTCTTCCTTCGTTGACACAAAGTAAAAGCTGCCGCCCGCATTGGACTCGTATATGAAATCATGCAGCGGTTTACTGGTATACCCGGAGTAATTCCCGTAAAAGGCCGCCTTAATCCGGTAATTGGTCAGTTTTTGCAGCGCTTCACCGGCAAGTCCGCTGCTGAGGATAAAGAACTCCCTGCACACGGCCTCCTTCGCAATGACAAACCTGTCCGCGCCCGTCTCATGCTTTACCGACATCGCCAGCTCCAGCGCCGACTGAGCGTCCCTGATGATTATCCCATCCCCGGACACTTCGGCCACGCTCACGCCGTTGATGACCGTTTTATCAATCCGTATCACTTTATCATCTCTTTAAACTCGTCTTCGTCTATTATTTTTACGCCCAGGTCCTGCGCCTTGGTGAGCTTGCTGCCCGCGGCCTCCCCGGCCAGCACATAGCTGGTCTTCTTGCTCACGCTGCCGCTCACCTTGCCGCCGAAGGACTCTATTATCGCGGCGGCCTGGTCCCGGGTATAGGTGGGCAGGGTGCCGGTGAGGACAAAGGTCTGGCCGCGGAAGCGCTCGTCCAGGACGGTCTCCGCGCTCTCGAAGCTGACGCCGGCCTCGCGCAGGAGGCGTATCTGGTGCTGCGACTGCTCGCTGTCAAACCACTCCCGTATGCTCCTGGCAGTTATGGCGCCGATGTCCGGGATGTCCTGCAGCTCCTCCTCGCCGGCGGTCATGACTGCGTCGAGGCTGCCGAAGTGGGCGGCGAGCACTTTGCCCGCCTTCGAGCCCACCTGGCGGATGCCGAAGGCGCACAGCAGCCGCGCCAGACCGGCGGACTTGCTCTTCTCTATGGCGTTTATGAGATTTTCCGCCGATTTCTTGCCCATGCGGTCCAGTTTGGCGATGTCCTCGGCGTTAAGGTAATAGATGCCCGCGGGAGTGGTCAGCAGCCCGGCTGCGACCAGTGAGGCGGCCACGCTCTCGCCCAGCCCCTCTATGTCCATCGCCTCGCGGGAGGCGAAGTGGATTATATTCCTCAGCCTCTGGGCGGGGCACTCCGCGCCGGTGCAGCGCAGCGCCACGCCGTCCTCGTCGCGCACGATGGGCGCGCCGCACTCGGGACACTTGTCCGGGAGGTGGTACGGCTCGGCGCCTTCCGGCCGCTTTTCCTTCACCACTTCCAGCACTTCTGGGATGATCTCCCCCGCCTTGCGCACGCGCACGGTGTCTCCGACGCGCACGTCGAGCTTGTCAATGAAGTCCTGGTTGTGCAGCGTGGCGTTGGTGACGGTGGTGCCGGCAAGCCGCACCGGCTCGATGACGGCCTTCGGCGTGAGCACGCCCGTGCGGCCGACCTGGCAGACTATGTCCTTTACCACGCTCTCCTTGACCTCCGGCGGGTACTTGTACGCCGCCGCCCAGCGCGGCGCCTTGGCCGTGGAGCCCAGCTGTTCGCGCTGGGCAAGGGAGTTTATCTTAACCACGGCGCCGTCGATATCGTAGGGATAGCGGTCGCGGTTCTCGCCGATGTCGGCAATGAGCCGGCAGCACTCGTCTATGGAAGAGCAGATCGCGTGCGGGACGGCGTAAAAGCCGTAGGAGCTGAGCGCCTCCAGCGTTTCGCCGTGGGTGGAGAAGCTTACGCCCTCGGCCTTCTGGATGTTGAACACGCATATGTCCAGCTTGCGCGCGGCGGCGACCCTGGGGTCCTGCTGGCGCATGGAACCGGCCGCGGCGTTGCGCGGGTTGGCGAGCAGCTGCTCCCCCCTCTCCGCGCGCGCGGCGTTGAGCTCCTCGAATACAGTACGGGACATATACACCTCGCCGCGCACTATCAGCCTCGGCGGGGCGTTTTTGAGCGTCTTGGGCAGGTTGCGCACGGTGCGCAGGTTCTCTGTCACGTCCTCGCCGGTGACGCCGTCGCCGCGGGTGGCGCCGCGGACAAAAACCCCGTTTTCGTATTCCAGGGACATGGAGAGGCCGTCAATTTTAGGCTCCACGCTGTACTCCCGCCCGCCCAGCGCGGCGGACATACGCTCGTCAAAGGCGCGCAGTTCGTCAAAGGAGAACACGTCGTTGAGGCTCTCGAGCGGCACCTCGTGCGTGACGGAGGCGAAGGTGCTCTTGGCCGTGCCGCCCACATGCTGGGTAGGCGACTTGGGGTCGTAGAACTCCGGGTGCGCGGCCTCAAGCTCCTCAAGGCGGCGCAGCAGTGCGTCGTACTCGAAGTCGGAGATTATGGGCGCATCCTCGTCGTAGTAATGGCGGTTGTGCTCCTCAATCTCTGCGCGCAGGGCTTCTATCTCGCGTTTTACTTCATCCATTGTCTAACCTCTCAATTTGTATTACCCCAGTTGAGGTATGTCTCCGGCACATCGCCCAGTATGACTGTCTCCGCGATGAGTATCTCGCTCACCACCTGGGTAGATACAGTCTGCCAGGGCATGATGACATCTATATCTATGACCACTTCCAGCTTTATCTGGTGCTTGGTCTGGTTTATGCCCGCGTCGGAGAGCTCGTTTTGAAAATCCACGTGTGAGCTGGAGAGCATGGTGATATCCACCGGTATCTCCGGCCCCTTCCCCAGCAGCAGGCTTGAGCCGAGCACGTTGCCTATCGGTATGGACAGCGAGAGCTCCCCGCCGTCGGCTGCGTGGACGATATCCGAGAGCAGCTCGCTGCTGAGAGCGTTTATCCTCGCCATATTGGCGCGCACTGCGTTTACCGTGCCGTCCGCGCCGTAGTCCAGGTCCACAAAGTAGTCGTAGTCGTAATCCTCATCGGCGAACTTCCTGCTTATCGTGTCGTTGATGCAGAGCGTCATCAGGTCCGTGGCGTCGGACAGCACCATCTGGCACGAGAGCTCGCGGAAGTAGGCTATGCTGCGTATTGTCACAGCCGCAATGATGGACAGCACCACCGTAAGGATGACCAGCAGCCTGGCCCGGCGGCTCATGCCGGGCAGATGCAAGTCCAGGTACAGCGGACGCCGGCGTATTCGTCTGGGCATGGTACCTCACCCCCAGACTATGTATATTCAAGCTATTTGTCCAACATTTCCGCTATCGCGTTCATAATCCCCAGCTTGCCGCTCTCGTAGGTGAGGCCGCCCTGGAGGAAGGCGAAATACGGCTCGCGCATGGGCCCGTCACAGCTGAGCTCGATGGAGGAGCCCTGTATGAACGCGCCGGCCGCCATTATGACCTCGTCCTCATACCCGGGCATGGCCCAGGGCTCCGGCGTGACGTAGGAGTCCACCGGCGATCCCGACTGGATCCCCTTGCAGAAGCGCTTGAGGTTCTCCGGGGTTTCCAACGTGATGGTCTGGATGATGTCGCTGCGCTTTTCCATCGCGCCCGGCTCTGTCTTGAACCCCAGCTCCTCCAGCATGGCCGCGCAGAGGGCGGCGGTCTTGAGCGCCTGGGCCGTCGTATGCGGGGCCATGAAAAGGCCCTGGAAGAGGGAGCGGTTGTTGCCCAGCGTGGAGCCGCACTCGCCGCCTATGCCGGGCACGGTGAGCCGGTTGGCCGCGTTGCCCACCAGCTCGGCCCGCCCGGCTATATACCCGCCGGTAGGAGCCAGGCCGCCGCCGGGGTTTTTGATGAGCGAGCCGGCGATCAGATCTGCACCTGCCATGGTGGGCTCAATAACGTCGGTGAATTCACCGTAGCAGTTGTCCACGATGCACACCGTTTCCAGAGATACTTCCTTTATGGTGCGCACTATCCGCCCTATCTCATCCACGGTCAGCGCCCGGCGCGCGTCGTAGCCGCGGGAGCGCTGGATGAGCGCAGCGGCGGGGTTCAGGCCCTCCGCCGCCCGGCGTATGCTCGCATAGTCCGGCCCGCCCTCCAGCGTGTTTACCTGATGGTAGCCCATGCCGTAAAAGCGGAGCGAGCCGAAGGCGTCGCCGGATATGCCTATCGCCGTCCTGAGCGTATCATACGGCGCGCCCATGGTGGAGAGCAGCGTGTCCCCCGGCCGGAGGGCGGCGAATATGGCACTGGCTATGGCGTGGGTGCCGTTTACAAAGCCGATGCGCACCAGCGCGCTCTCCGCGCCGAACACACGCGCCCAGACCTTGTCAAGCGTCTCCCGTCCCAGGTCGTCGTAGCCGTATCCGGTCGTGCCGGCAAAGCAGCTGTCGGAGACCTTGAACTCCTGGAACGCCTCCATGACGCGCTCGGTGCACTTCATGCTGACCTCGTCTATCTCGGCAAAGCGCGGCGCTAGGCGCTGTTCGCACCTGGCGGCGAGGTCTCTCACGCTCTGCGGTATCTCACTCGGCTTCATTTCCTTCAAACTCCAATACTATTTTTCTGAATGTGTCGCCGCGCTCGGCGAAGTTTTTAAAGCGGTCGAACGACGAGCAGGCCGGGCTGAGCAGCACCACGTCACCCGGTATGGAGTGCTCGCGCGCCTCACACACCGCGGCCTTAAGATCCGGCACTATGCGTATGGGCAGGCGCGAGGGGTCGTAGAACACGCTGTGCCTGACGGCGGCAGCTATCTGCTCGGCGGTGTCTCCGGTCAGGTAAAGCGCCTTGACGCGCTCGGCTATCTCATCGGCGAGCTTGTCAAAGCTCACGTGCTTGTCGTGGCCGCCGGCGATGAGGATAGGCTTTGTGCGCATGGCGCGCAGGCCGGCAATAGTGCGCGTGGGGCTGGTGGCAATGGAGTCGTTGATATACGACACGCCGTCCAGCTTGCGTATGAGCTCCAGCCTGTGCCTCACCCCGCCGTATTTGCGCGCCACGGCCCGGCACATATCGGCCGAGACCAGCCCGTCCACGGCGCAGAAGGCGGCCATATAGTTCTCCACGTTGTGTTCGCCCGGCAGCAGTATCTCCGTCTCGGGTATGATCGGCTCCACCTCATAGCCGCGGGAGTAGTATATCATCCCGTCGCGGCAGAACACGCCGTCCTTCACCGTCTCGCGGTGGGAAAACTGCAGCACGCGGCCCCCGGACTCGGCGGCGAACCGGGCCGTGATACCGTTGTCGCGGTTGAGCACCAGCACCTCGTCGGGGCCCTGGTTGGCAAAGATGCGCTTCTTGGCCTCAATATAGTCGTCATACGTCGGGTGCTTGTCAAGATGGTTGGGCGATACGTTGGTGACAACGGCCACGTCGGGACGGATGTCTATGCTGTGCAGCTGGAAGCTGGACAGCTCGAGCACTGCCACGTCGTCAGGGTGTATGTCCGGTATCTCCGTGAGCAGCGGTTTGCCTATATTCCCGCCCAGATGGACGCGACGCCCGCCGGCCTTGAGCAATTCGGCGATGAGGGAGCGGGTGGTCGTCTTGCCGTCCGAGCCGGTGACGGCTATGGTGCGGCAGGGGCACAGACGGAAGAAAGCCTCCATCTCGCTGGTGATAACCGCGCCGTGCTCCCGGGCTGAAACCAGGTGCGGGTCCGTCGGCAGCAGGCCCGGCGTGCGGAAGATGACGTCAAAGCCGCTCAGGCCGTCCAGATAGCCCGGCCCCAGGCGCACCTCTGCCCCGCGGGTGGAGAGGATCTCGGCCTCATCCTCCATAACAGTCTCGTCGCGCATATCGCAGACCGTGATGGGAAGGCCGTTGTCCAGCAGCAGATCTATCAGCGGCGTGTTGCTCACGCCTATTCCGATGACGGCCACGCGCTTGCCGCGCAGGGCGTCCACATATTCTTGCAGTGTCATAATATAGGTCACCTCGTTTCACCTGATTATATCCTTTCGCAGGCGCAAATACAACATTTTTGTTGACGCTGCGTTTTTAATAGTATAGAATAAACTTCGAGCGGGCCGGACGGCCGCGGGCATAAGGCGAAAGCCTGTGCGTGAGGAAAGTCCGGGCTCCACAGGGCAAGGATAACGGGTAACACCCGCCAGGGGCGACCCTCGGACAAGTGCAACAGAGATATTCAGCCTCGGCGGCGCGCCGCCGGGGTCAAGGTGGAAAGGTGAGGTAAGAGCTCACCCATCGCCTGGAGACAGGTGGATGCTGTAAACTCTATCCGGAGCAACACCGTGGATGGGAACTTTCGGCCGGCCCGGCCGTCCCAGAGGAGGTGGCTGAAGCCGTGCGGCAACGTACGGCGTAGATAGATGGCCGTCGATTACAGAACCCGGCTTACAGGCCCGCTCATTTTATAACCAGCCTGCCGCCCGCCCGGGCGGCTTTTGTTTTGAGGAGAATTATGCATATCTACAGGCGTTTACGCGATAAATACACCCTTCCCGGCCTCATCATATGCGCGCTCGGGCTGCTCACGCTGGCAGTACTGTATGTGATCTGGTGGTCAGGCACCTCTTCGAGCATATGGGGACGTCTCTCCGCCCTGGCCAGCGTCGCGCTCTTTGCGGCCGTGTGCCTGCGCTTTGTGCCCGGCTGGATGCGCTTCTGGACGCCCGGCGCGTATGCCGACTGCGAGCGCACGGACGGCGAGCCGGCCCGGATACGTCTGCGCATTTTCGCCGGAGCCCTGCTCTGGTGCCTGCTGCTGTTCGGGCTCATATACCTGATATACCGCGCCTGCGGGCGCGGCAGTACATGGGAGTCTTATAAAAACTTCTGGCTCTGCCTGGACAGCGGCCACTACGTGGACATTGCGCGCGACTGGTACCTGAGCGAGGGCATACGTGATCGCCTGGTGCAGCTGGTGTTCCTGCCCGGTTATCCGATTGCAATCAGGCTCATGAACTTTCTCATAGGCGACTATGTGGTCTCAGGGCTGCTGGTATCCTGGCTGAGCTTTGCCGGAGCCTGCAGCGTCATATACTCCCTGCTGCGGCTGGACTACAGCCATGAGGTGAGCCTCCGCACCGTGCGTTATCTCTGCATTATACCCGGAGTTTTCTTCTTCATCTCACCCATGAGCGAGAGTCTCTTCCTGCTTTTGTCCGCCGGGTGCGTGTATCTGGCCCGGCGCGGGAAAACCGGCCTCGGCTGCCTGCTCGGTGCATACGCCGCCTTCACGCGTTCCCTGGGGCTGATGCTGTTCGTGCCCGTGTGCATGGAACTGGTACACGTGACGGTTGACGCGCCCCGTGGGCGGCGCCGCTACGGGCGCTTCCTCTGGCTGCTCCTCATACCGGCCGGATTTGCGGCCTATTGCCTTGTCAACTATCAGGTCTCCGGCAACCCGTTCCAGTACCTCATATATCAGCGCGAGCACTGGGGACAGGAGATGGGCCTCTTTTTCAACACGGCCGCCTATCAGCTGGACAACCTCATAGGCTGCTGGCCTGATAACCTGCCCAACCTGCTCGGGCTCTGGCTGCCCAACGTACTTTTTGATTTCGCCGCCCTGGCCGTGATGGTGTACGCGGCCAAAAAGATGCGCCCGGGATATGCAGCCTGGTTCATCGCCTATTACGTCATAGCCATAGGCGCCACCTGGCTGCTGAGCGCGCCCCGGTATATGATAAGCCTGCTGCCCTTTTTCCTCGGAGTGTCTCTTACTGCGAGCACGCCGAAGCGCGACGCAGTCCTGACCGTGATATGCGCGGCTCTGTCCGTCTGCTACACGGTGATGTTTGTCCTGCGCTGGCAGGTCTGGTGAGCAGCAGCCGCAAAAATGCCCGTCCTGATTGGGACGGGCATTTCGCATTTAATCGCTTTTACACGTTGGCTTCCCTGGCGGCGTGGCCTATCTCCCAGCCGCGGCGGAAGGCCGCCTCGTTGATGGGGTTGAGCTCCGGGCGCTTGGCGCCAAGCTTCCTGAAGGCGGTCTGAAGCACGTTCTCAGCGGGCAGGACCTCGGTGTAGCCGATGATCGCGCCGACGATGACGAGGTTCAGGCACTTGGGGTTGCCGAGCTCTATGGCTATGCTGCCGGCGTCCACCTTCACCAGGTGCACGTCCTCGCGCTCGGGCGCGATGGTGACGACGGAGCTGTTGACAAAGATGGTGCCGCCGGGCACGACCGCGTCCTTGAACTTGGCCATGCTGGGGTCGTTGAGGCAGACGACGTAGTCAGCCTGATTTACCTTCGGCGCGCCGACGGGGTCGTCGGAGATGACGACGTAGCAGTTGGCGGTGCCGCCGCGCATCTCCGCGCCATAGCTGGGGAAGTAAGTGACGTACTTGTCAGTGGTCTCACAGGCGGTGTAGCTCAGCAGCTGGCCGGCTACCATGACGCCCTGGCCGCCAAAACCGGCGATGATGAAAGATTTCTCCATGTTGCGGCCTCCCCTCTCACTTCGCGCGGAATTCCCCGAGCGGGAACTCCTTGAGTATGACGTTGTGGACGTGGTCAAGGCTCTCCAGCGGCTCCATGCCCCAGTTGGTCGGGCAGTTGGAGACGAACTCGACAAAGCTGAACCCCTTGCCCTCCAGCTGGTACTGGAAGGCCTTCTTGACTGCGGCCTTGGCCTTGCGGGCGTTGGGCACGTCGGCCGCGGTGACGCGGGCTATATATGCGGGCGCGTCAAGCTGGTTGAGCAGCTCACAGACGTGCATGGGCGCGCCGTGCTCCTGCTCCATACGTCCATATGGGGTAGTGGTCGTCTTGGTTCCGAGCAGCGTGGTGGGCGCCATCTGGCCGCCGGTCATGCCGTATATGCCGTTGTTGACGAAGATAACCGTGAAATTTTCTCCGCGGTTGGCGGCGCTCATGGTCTCGGCCAGGCCGATGGCGGCGAGGTCACCGTCGCCCTGATAGGTGAACACCAGGGTCTCCGGGCTGCAGCGCTTGAACGAGCTGGCCACGGCGCAGGCACGGCCGTGCGGGGCGGCGATGGTGTCCATGTCGAAGTAAGTAACGGCGAGGCCGCAGCAGCCGACGCCCTGCACATAGCAGGCGTTGTCGAGCTGGCCCAGCTCGTCAAGGGCCTCACAGACTATTTTGCAGACGCTCGAGTGCATGCAGCCGGGGCAGAAGCCCGTAACGGCGCCCTCGAAAATACCCGCCGGGCGGGAATAAACTTTTTCCATCATATCACTCAGCCTCCTTACTTCATCAGACCACGGGCCGCGTCCAGTATGGCGGAGCGGTCAAGCACTTCGCCGCCGGAGCTGAGGGCAGTGACTATTTTCGTCCTGCCGTGAACCACTCTCTCCACGTCGGTGGTGTACTGGGCAGGTATGCTCATCTCGGCGCTGACAATGCCGCGCAGCTTCTCGAACGGGAGCTTGTCAAAGGCGTCATCCGGGAAGGGGTAAACCTTCCGGGGGCGGATTAGCCCGGCCCTGATGCCCTCCTCGCGGAGGAGCTTGACTGCGCTTTTGGCTATACGGCCGGATATACCGTAGGCGGTGATGATGATCTCCGCATCCTCAGTGAGGTAATCCTCATAATCCACCTCGGTGGTCTTCCAGCTCTCGTACATCTCCGCGTCGCGGCGGTTCATGTCCTCCTGGCTGATGCGGGTATCGAGACCGGGGCCGCACATGACCTTGTGCTGCTCGGGCGCTCCGTGCTTGCCGCGGGCCGCCCAGGTCTTGGTGGCACGGATGGCGGCTACCTGCTCGTCGCTCAGCGGGTCAGGCAGGGTGACGGGCTCCATCATGGTGCCGGTAAAGCCGTCCATGAGCAGCATGACGGGGTGAGAGTACTTGTCGGCCAGCTCGAAGGCCTCCCAGGTCATGTCAACGGCCTCCTGCAGGGTGGAGGGGCTGAGGACGAGCATGCGGAAGCCGCCGTTGCCAGAGGCGTGGGTGGCCTGCAGGTAATCCTGCTGTGCAGGCTGGATTGTTCCTATGCCGGGGCCGCCGCGCTGGAAGTTGGCGATAACGACCGGCAGACGGGCACCGGCCATCCAGGAGATAGCCTCGCTCTTGAGTGAAATACCGCAGCTGGAGGAGCTGGTCATGCTGCGCACACCGGCGGCGGCCGCGCCGTAAGCCATGTTGGCCGAGGCAACCTCGCTCTCGCCCTGGATGAACACGCCGTTCACCTGGGGCATGCGGCGGGCAAAATACTCGGGCACGTCGTTCTGCGGGGTTATGGGGTAACCGGCGAAAAACCGGCAGCCGGCGCGGACTGCGGTCTCGGCGACGGCCTCGCAGCCCTTCATGAATATCTTCTCTGCCATGTCAGTTCGCCTCCCTGTAAACGGTAATGGCCGCGTCCGGGCATATTGTCGCGCACATGGCGCAGCCTATACATGCGTCCGGATTTACGGGCACTGCGTACTGATAGCCCTTGGAGTTGACCGCGCTGGTAGTGCCCAGGACCTTCTTGGGACACGTATTCACGCAGTAGAGGCAGCTCTTGCAGGCTTCGGCGTAAATTTCCACTCTGCCTTTAGGCATTTTTGACCACTCTCCTATCCTTATTTGTGGGTGTCTCCCCCGCCGGAACCTCCCATCCACTCCGGCAGGGTGTTAAGCCGTATGGGAAGTATTGGCTCCCGTACGTGCTCCGCCACTTCGGCGCAGAGCTCTTCGAGGACGCAGACGAAATCCGGCGTCTCGCCCGGGAAGAGGTCTCCGAACCGCTTCAGCCCGTCGAGCACATCCTGCGCCGTGGTCTCCGGGCCAAGGTTGGGATTTGCCACGAGGTGGAGTTTGCTGAGCCTGGCCGCACCGGCGACACGCCCCACGGTGCCCTGTATGTCCTCAAGGGTACGGGACCAGGGCCGGTAGGGGTTGACGATGTACAGCACACGGGCGTCCTCACTGCTGAGCAGGCGTGAGAACTGGCCTATCATGTGCGAGCCGTGGGAGCCTCCGCCCACATCCATGAGCACAGCGCTGCCGGCGTCCATCAGGGCTTCCCTCACACCGGAGGCCACCGTAGGAGCGTCAAGATACTGGCTCTGGAAGTGGAAGACCACTCCCCTGCTCTCAAGCACATCGCCGCAGTCACGGGCGCGGAAGAGAGGCTTGGTCTGATCCATGTCAAAGAAATGCACGCTCCGTCCGCCCTCCCGGGCCAGACGCAGCGCCAGATTTATCGCCGTCTCGGTCTTGCCGGAACCGGCCTCGCCGAGGAACACGATGTTTTTTGCTCCGCTGAGAAGTTCAACGCACGAAACAGACATTCCCTCAACCTCGTTGCTTCCGGTGACTAAAACCGGAAAAAATCTGGTTCTATGATAGCAGAGCGAAAAACAAAATGCAAGTCTGGAATTTAACGCGGTAAAGTGTGACTTTTTCTTGACAAACCGGGCTTTTGGGGCCTTTTCACAGCTCCCCGGCAGTCTTTCCGGAGCGCTGTTTGGGCCTCTGCAGGCGCGGTGGGCAAGAAAAAAAGACCGGCCCGAAAGCCGGTCTTTTCACTTACTCGTTTTCCCAGTTGTGCCAGACGTTCTGCACGTCGTCGTTGTCCTCGAACATGTCTATCATCTTCTGCATGTTCTTGATATCGCCCTCGTCCGTGAGGGTGATATAGGTCTGGGGCACCATCTCAGCCTGCGCGGAGAGGAGCTCATAGCCGTGTCCGGTGAGGTACTCGGCCACCGCGGCGACGTCGTCCGGGTCAGTGTATACGGAGAAAATGTCCCCGTCCTGCTCCATGTCGGCGGCGCCGGCCTCAAGGGCGTCCTCCATCATCTTGTCCTCGTCTATGTCGCCGTCCTCGTTGTTGACGACTATGACGCCCTTCTTGTCGAAGGACCAGCTGACGCATCCGGTCTGGCCCATATTGCCGCCGTTCTTGTCGAAGGCGTGGCGCACGTCGCTGGCAGTGCGGTTGCGGTTATCTGTCATGGCCTCGACTATCACGGCGACGCCACTGGGACCGTAACCCTCATAGGTGACGGATTCGTAGTTGTCGGTGTTACCGCTGCCGAGAGCCTTGTCAATAGTGCGCTTGATGTTGTCGTTGGGCATGTTGGCAGCCTTGGCCTTGGCTATGACGGCCGCAAGGCGGGAGTTGTTCGCGGGGTCGCCGCTGCCGCCCTCCTTGACCGCGACTATCATCTCGCGGGCTATTTTTGTGAAGGCCTGGGCCTTCTTGGCGTCCTGCGCGCCCTTTGTCTTTTGTATGTTATGCCACTTGGAATGTCCGGACATATCGTCAACTCCTGCACGTATAATTTGCGCCCATTATTTTAGCACTTTTTGCACCGCATTGCAACAGAAAAATCCAGAGGGGGTTACCCTCTGGATTTGATAAAACTCTATTATTTTCCCGCCCTGGGTATCAGCAGCACCCTGCCGGATATATTGGCTCCCTCGTCCAGGCTGTTGAGGTCCCTTATCAGGCCGGCGGTGGAGTGATAGCGCTTGCCCAGCGTCCAGAGCGTATCGCCCTCCCCCGCGCGGATGACGGTGACCGAGGGCAGCTCCTCGCTCTCCACCGCTCCCATATCGCCCACAGAGCTTATCTGGGAGAACTGGCAGCGACGCGCGCTCACCACCTCGAAGTCTGCCTGCACGCGCACATCTATGCCGCCCTGGGTGATGCCGGAAGAGCATTCCGTGCCCAGTACGCGGACGCAAAGCACCTGCTCGCCCTCAGCCAGCTCCGCCGGCGCCTCACAGGTGAGCCGCCTTGAAGCGGCGTAGACCTGACCGTCGGAGGCCGTATACAGCGCGGTGACGGCGACCGGGCAGCGCAGCACTCCGTTTTCGCTCTCCGCACTCCCCGCGCGGCATATCACGCGCACTATATTCACCGGGGCCGGGCTGGCCGGAAGCGTCTCGCTGGCGGAGGCCCGCACGGTGCTGCGCCGCTGGGCGGCGTTGAGCTCTGTCTGTGTGCGGCCTACGTCCAGCAGGTGCGTGTTGCTGTAGCAGTCCGTCAGGCACTCCACACGCACGCTGTCCGTGCAGACGCACTGCGAGACGATGTGGTATTCCGCCGATATCCCTCTCTCACCCCCTGCGAGAGTGACCGGCTCCACGTATTCTGCGGTCAGCATGGAATATACGTCGCAGTCCGGAGACGTCAGGTCGGTCTCGGCGTCGAGCATCTGCGAGAACTCGCTCTCAAAGGAGGCCGTGCTCAGTTCGCCGCTTCCGGCCGCCGAGTAAATTATGTTCAGGCGTACGGTCCCGTTGAAGATTATGCGCGCTCCCACGCTCCTCACATTGCCGGGGATGATCTGCGTGGAGTGCCACAGCAGCTCGCCTATTGGCAGCAGACCAGGCTGGAGCGTGTACTCGTCCGAGACAACAAAGGTCTTCTCCCTGACGCAGACCACGGGGCTCAGCGAACTGGTCTCGCTCAGCGTCTCCACGCTGTCGGCCCCCTCGCCCTCCAGTCCCGACGAGATGCCCAGTTCAGTGCGGTTGAATGCCAGTACGAACACGTTTACCACGGCCCTAACCAGGATCTTACGCGGGTTGAGCAGCCTTGAGTCCATGCTCACGACGGTCAGCAGGGCCACGGCCAGGCTGTCTGAGGTGACGTCCGGCGCATCCAGCTCCACGCTCAGGGGGATGGTGGCCTCCAGCGAGCTCGTGCCCTCCCCTCCTTCAGGCACATAGAGCACAGTTGCGTTCACGCTGCCGGTGATGTTCACGGCGCCGTCGAGCACTTCCTTGCTGCGTATGGAGGCTGTGCCCTCGGTGAACAGGATGCGCTCAACGTCTGGCATGGTATCCGGCACCACCGTCTCCACGGCCTCTTCTGCGGGCATCAAATAGGCAAATACGTTCTCGCAGCAGGGCATGCCGCTGCGCTTGACAGTAAGCTCCATCTGAATCCTCCATTCCGCCGCCTCTGCGGCTCAGATAGAAATATAGACCTTCTCCGGTGAATGGGGGATTATAACCGTCATCGCCGCACAGCTCAAAGCCATGCGGCGCTGTACGGTCTCCATGGCGGCGCGGCTGCTCACGCCGTCTCCCCTCGTAAGAAGTTTGCAATAAAGCATATGAGGGGATGGGCGGACATATTACTCGGGCTTGCCGCCGCCCGTCAGCCTGAGTATAATCCGCGACAGGAATGCGGGCAGCCTGATGACCAGAACTCTCATACTCTACCTCCTATCTACAGCTGCGAAGCAGCCAGATGCCGCCGATTATAAGCGCCACGGCCAGCGCAAACCACCAGAACCCCGCCGGAAGGATGAGCGCGAGTATGATGACCACACCCGCCAGTATGACCAGCCAGCCCACCGCCGGGCCGCGTCGCCGGCGCCTTCTGCCCATAAACATCCCTCCCAACGTACCGGCGTATGCGGTACATTATATGCCGCGGCGGGGGAAACGTGCATATGAAAAGCCGCCCGGGCTGTCCGGGCGGCGGTTTTGCTATTTAAGTTCCCAGTCCCTGTACTGGGCGCTTATTTCATACAGGCGGCAGTAGCTGTCGTAGCGGCTGGGTGAAACGGCGCCCTCGGCCACGGCGGCCCTGACCGCGCAGTCCGGTTCCTTCCTGTGGGCGCAGTCGTCAAAGCGGCAGCGGCCTATGTAGGGCTCGAACTCGGGGAAGGCGTATTGCAGCTCATCCTTCGGTATGGGCGGCATCTGCTCCACGTCGAAGGAGGCGAAGCCGGGTGTGTCCGCACAGTAGCCGCCGGCAACGGGGAAGATCTCAACGTGGCGGGTCGTGTGCTTGCCGCGGCCAAGCTTCTCGCTTATCTCGCCGGTCTTCAGCTCCAGTGACGGCTCCAGTGCGTTGAGGATGCTGCTCTTGCCCACACCTGAGTTGCCGGAAAAGGCGCACACCTTCCCGCGGATGCACTCAGCGAGCTCGGCTATGCCCTCGCCGGTCACGGCGCTGGTCTCGATCACCCTGTACGGCGTCATGGCGTATATGTCTCTCAGGCGGCCGCAGTCAGATGCATCCGACTTGTTTATGCATATCAGCACTTCACATCCGCTGTGCTCGGCCACACTGGTGACGCGGTCGATGAGGAATGGGTCCGTCACAGGTTCAACCTCGGCGGCGACAGCTATCAAAAGGTCTATATTAGCCACTGCGGGACGGATGAAAAAGTTTTTCCGCGGGAAGATCCTGTCCACCCTGCCGCGGCCCTGCGCGTCCGTGGATATCTCCACCCGGTCGCCCACGAGCGGGCTCTCTCCGTCAAGGCGGAAACGGCCGCGTGCCCTGCACTCGACCGTTTCACTGCCCGTTCTGACGTAATAGAAGCCGCTGAGGGCCTTGATTATCACGCCTTCAGGCATATTTACCTCCCATCTGCGCCGGCGGTTTCCTCCGGCTCCTGCGAGGGTGTGTCTGTGGGCGTCGGCTCCGGCGTCTCTGCCGGGCCCGTGGAGACCCAGATATAGATGCGGGTGCGTTCCTCCACTTCCTCATAGGCGTCTATGCTCTGGCGGATGACCGTGCCCTCCTCCTGCTCGCTCTCGATATAGGTGGTGTCGGCATAGACCAGGTTGTTGCTGAGGAGGATGCTTATGGCCTCGCTCTCAGTATAGCCCACGAGGTTGGGCATTGTCACCGTGTGCACAGTCGGTCCGGTACTGACCGTTATGATTACGGTCGAGCCCTCAGCCAGCTGGGAGTCGGGCCCCGGCTCGGTGCTGATGACATAGTCCTCGGTGACGGTGTCGCTGGACGCATTGGCGATGTCGTACTTGAATCCGGCGTTCTGCAGCTCCAGAATGGCCTCCTGGCGCGAGTGGTTGACCACATTGGGCACCGTGCCCTGGCGCACGCCGGTGCTGACCGTGAGGGTGACGGAGATGCGCTCCGGCACTATCATCATGCTGCGTCCGGCCTCCGGGTCCTGGGAGATTATCTGTCCCTCGGGGATATCCGGGTCGATGGAATAAGTCACCGTGAAGTTGTACAGGCTGAGGTAGGCGCTGTTGTTGACAACGTCCTCGTAGTTCTGGCCCACGAAGACGGGCACCTCGGTGCGCTCAGCGGCGCTGAATATGTCGCGCAGCCAATAGTTCCACAGGAAGACAAACACCGCGACCATAAACACCAGCACGCCCACGGCGCCGCTCATTATGCTGACCTTCTTCGAGCGCTGGCGGCGGCGGGCATACTTGGCCCTGGACATCTCGCCGGTACGGCTTATGGGCTCCACATCGGGCAGGATATCGCCGTCATAGTCCAGCTCGTCGCTGTCCCCGGCCAGGCTCCTGGCGGCTGCCTGCTGCTTCCTGAACTCCTCCAGGTCGCTCAGCAGCTCGCCTGCGCTCTGATAACGGGCCGTTATGTCCGCGTTCATGGCCTTAAGCGTTATGCGCGCCAGCTCGTCGGGAATCTCCGGGTTGAGCTCCTGGGGCGGCACGGCCAGACCGGCTATGTGCTTGAGCGCTATCTGCTCAGCGGTCTCCCCGTCATAGGGCATGCTGCCGGTGAGCATCTCGTACATCACCACGCCCAGTGAGTAGATGTCGCTGCGCGGATCAGGCTGCTCGCCCCGGGCCTGCTCAGGCGCTATATAGTGCACCGAGCCGACAGTCTGCTCGCTGCGCTGCTCCTGAGTGCTCTCCAGAGCGGCGATGCCGAAGTCGGCCACCTTGATGGTGCCGTCGCGCAGGATCATTATATTCTGCGGCTTTATGTCGCGGTGGATGATGCCCTTGCTGTGCGCGTGCTCGAGGGCCTTGCTGATCTGGACGGAGAAATGCAGTGCCTCCTTCCAGCCGAGCGCGCCTCTCCTGAGCATATACTGCATGAGCGTGAGCCCGTCAATGAGCTCCATGACAATATACTCCACATCATCAGAATGGCTCACGTCATAGACGGAGACTATGTTCGGATGAGAGAGCATGGCGACGGCCTGCGCCTCGGTCTGGAAGCGGCGGCGGAACTCCTCGTCCCGCGCCAGCTCGTCGCGCAGTATCTTCACAGCTACCGAGCGGTTCAGGCGGTTATCGGTGGCTTTATACACCACCGCCATGCCGCCGGAGCCTATGGTCTCGGTTATCTCATATCTGTCATCCAGGGTCGTGCCCAAATATTTATCCATATTGGTGTCCATGGCTGCCTCCAAACGTTCCGGGGTTTATTTGGAAATTATGACTATCGTGACGTTGTCCCTGGCGCCGCGCTCAAGCGCTTCTGCCATCAGGGCCCGTCCGAGAGAGAGGGGGTCCGTGTTTCTGCGTGAAAAGGCCAGGATCTCCCTGTCCTCCAGCATGTTCGTCAATCCGTCCGAGCACAGCAGCAGCATCTCGCCGCGCTGGAGCTTGGGCGTGAATATGTCGCAGGGTACCAGCTCGTTTACGCCCAGCGCCCTTGTGATCACATTGCGGCGCGGGTGCACCCTCGCCTGTTCCGGGGTTATCTCCCCTCTTTCCACCATGTCCTGCACCAGCGAGTGGTCGCGCGTAACCTGGGCCATTCGCTTGCGGCCCAGCTTATAGCAGCGGCTGTCGCCCACGTTGAGCACATATGCCGTGTCCCCGTAAATGACGGCGGAGACCATCGTCGTACCCATACCGGTGTAGTCCGTGTCAAAGCAGGAATAGGAGTAAATCATGTGGTTGGCCGCGTCGCAGGCGGCCTCCATCATGCCCTTTATATCCGGCTTGCGCTTTTTATTGGAGAGTATACGGTCGCGCAGCTCCGCGACATAGGTCTTGACGGCGAGGTCGCTGGCTATATTGCCGGCCTTCTCGCCTCCCATGCCGTCGCACAGCACGGCTATGACGCACTCCCTGTCGTCCAGCCGCTCTATTAGGAAGCTGTCCTGGTTGTCCCGCCTCACAGCTCCCCTGTCTGTGATGCCAAAGGTGTTCATTACCTCTCCGTTCCCGCGCCGAGCGCGTCTGCGGTCTTCTTTCTGAGCTGCCCGCAGGAAGCGTCTATGTCCGAGCCCAGCCTGCGGCGCACCGTCACGTTCACTCCCTCGCGCTCGAGGGCCTTTTTAAAGGCGCTCAGTCTCTCCGGCGGGGTGGGCCGGAACGCCCTCTCGTCCACGTGGTTAAGCGGGATGAGATTGACATGCGCGCTCACGCGCCGGGCGTGCCTGGCCAGCAGCGCGGCCTGCTCCGGCGAGTCGTTCACCCCGTCTATCATGGCGTACTCAAAGGAGATGCGGCGCCCCGTCTTTTTAAAGTACGCCTCGCACCCGTCCATGAGCTGTGCCACTCCCCTGCCCCGGTTGGCCGGCATGATCTTCGAGCGTGTCTCGTCATCCGGCGCATGGAGCGATACCGATAAAGTTAATTGTAAATTAAGATCGGCCAGTTTGTCAAACTTTTCTGTGATTCCGCAGGTGGACAGCGATATGTGCCTCATGCCGATGTTCATGCCGTCCGCATGGTTGACCAGCTGCAGGAACCTGATAACATTATCAAAATTGTCCAGCGGCTCGCCGATGCCCATGAGCACTATGTGCCCTATTTTCAGGCCGGACTCCTTTTCGGAGAACATGACCTCTTCGAGCATCTCCCCGGCGTCGAGATTGCGCACTAGGCCGCCTATGGTGGACGCGCAGAAGGCGCAGCCCTGGCGGCAGCCCACCTGGGTGGAGATACAGACGCTGTTGCCGTAGTGATAGCGCATCACCACCGTCTCAACGGCGTTGCCGTCGCGCAGCCCCCAGAGGTACTTGACGGTCCCGTCCTCCGCCGAGACCTGCTTGCGCATGACCTCCGGCGCGCCGAGGTAAAAGCGCTCTGCCAACGCCGAGCGCAACGCCTTGGGGAGGTTTGACATCTCGTCGTAGCCCGCCGCGCCGCGTGTGAGCCATTCAAAGACCTGCTTTGCGCGGTAGGCGGGCTGCCCCATGGACTTGAGCTCGGCGGCTATCTCCTCAGGCAGGAGCGACCTTATATTGATTTTACCATCCTGCATATGAAAAATCCGTCCGTTTTATCAATATCCGGCCAGAGAGTACGCTCCCCGGTCACTGTAAAGCCGCTGTTTTCACCGAGGAAAGCACGCACGGCGTCCTCATTCTCCCGCTGCAGCAGCGTACAGGTGGAGTACAGCAGCACGCCGCCCGGCTTAACGCACGGCGCGAGGCCGCGCAGGATATCCAGCTGTATTTCCGGCAGCTGGGCAATCTCCTCCGCGCTTTTGAAGCGTATCTCCGGCTTGCGGCGTATCACGCCCAACCCCGAACAGGGCGCATCAGCTATTACGACGTCAAAAGTGCCGTGAAGTTCCTCCCCGGGACGTCTGGCGTCCATCACGCGGGTGCCTATCATGCCGCCCACTCCCAGCCGTTTTGCCCCTTCTGAGACGCGCGCCAGGCGTTTGGCCTTCAAGTCACAGGCCAATATACTCCCCTCGCCGCGCATGAGCATCGCGGCGGCAAAGCTCTTGCCTCCCGGCGCGCTGCAGGCGTCCAGCACCTTCATGCCCGGCTCCAGGCCTATGCTCTCCACGGCCATTCTGGCCGCGGAGTCCTGCACGTAAAACTCCCCCGCGGCATACCCGGGCAGTTTCTCCACGCCGCCCGCGGCCCGGAGGTCAAAAGAACCGCGGCAAAGACCCGGCCGCACCTCGCATCCCTGGGCCTGGATGGCGCTGAAGAGCTCCTCCGGAGAAGTCTTCAGGGTATTGGTCTGGATAGTCAGCGGCGGCTCCGCATTGTCGGCAGCCAAAAGCGCCTCGGCGCCCTCATACCCGCGGCGGGCCATGAACCCGCGCACCAGCCAGAGAGGGTGGCTGTACTTCACGCTCAGGTATTCCGCCGTGCCGGAGCCGGGGACGTCCGGGACGGAGTCCCTGTTCTCGGCAATGCGCCTCAGCACCCCGTTCACCAGCCCCGCCGCCCGGCTCTTCCCCCGTGCGCGGCAGAGGCTGACGCCCTCATTTACCGCCGCGCTGGGCGGGACGCGGTCGAGGAACAGCAGCTGCGCCGCCGAAACCCTCAGTATATCCAGCACCGCGGCCTCCAGCTTTTTCACCGGAGTGGAGCACCAGAGGCCGATTACGTAGTCCACATAGGTGAGATTCTGCACGGCAGTGCGCACTATGCGCTCGCAGAGGGCGGCGTCCCGGGCGTCAAGCCGGGCGCTGCCTATGGCCGCGTCAAGCGCGTCCTGCGAGAAGGTTCCCCTGCGCAGCAGGCTCATCGCGTCGAGCGCGGCGAGTCTCGCGCTGCTCATGACACTTCCACCGGATGGCCGACAAGCCAGTCATGGGCGCTCATACGCTTTTTGCCGGGCGCCTGAAGCTCAGTTATCATTACGCTTTTGCCGCCGCCGCATGCTATTTCCAGCCCGGCCTTGCCCGCGCTCACCACGCTGCCCGGCGCCTTACCGGTGACGGTGTCCGTATATCTGGCCGCGTAGACCTTCAGAGTCTCGCCGTTGAGCTCCATGGTCGCCACCGGCCAGGGATTGAGGCCGCAGATGTGCTTGACTATCTCGCGCGGGCCCGCCTCCCAGTCTATGGGGCAGATGCTCTTGTCGAGCTGGCCCACATAGGTCGCCTCGGCATGGTTCTGCGCCTCACGCGGCGCGCTGCCCGCCTCCATGGCCGCGAGCGTTTTTACCAGCAGCCTGGCGCCCATGGCGGCCAGGCGGTCGAAAAGCTCGCCGGCAGTCTCATATTCACCCACCGGAGTGGCCTCGCGGTAGATGATGTCCCCGGCGTCCATGTCGTGGGCGAGGTACATGGTGGTCACACCGGCGTACTCGTCGCCGTTGAGCACCGACCACTGTATGGGCGCCGCGCCGCGGTACTTGGGCAGCAGCGAGCCGTGCACGTTCACGGCGCCGAGCCGGGGTATTGCCAGCATCGCGTCGGGCAGTATTTTGCCGTACGCCACCACGCACAGCACGTCCGGCGCCAGGGAGCGCATCAGCTCCAGAGCCTCCTCAGTGCGCACGCTGTCAGGCTGATACACCGTGAGCCCGCGCTCGAGCGCGAGCTGCTTTGTCTCGCAGGGCGTGAGCTTCATGCCGCGGCCCTTGGGCCTGTCCGGCTGGGTGAAGACGCCCGCCACCTCGTGGCCCGCGTCGAGCACCGCTCTCAGCGACTCGGCGGCAAAATCCGGCGTGCCCATAAAAACGACGCGCATACTCAAGAGTCCTCCATCTCATCCCTCCAGCTGCCCGTCTCCAGCTCCTCATCCGTGAGCATGCGGCTGGCCAGCTGGGTGAACACCACGCCTTCCAGGTGATCCAGTTCATGGCAGAACGCGCGGGCAGTGAGCTCATGGCCCGACACCTCAAAGGTGTTGCCGTTCCTGTCCTGCGCGCGGACCGTCACATCCATGGGGCGCTTGACGAGCCCGAACCTGCCCGGCACGGACAGGCAGCCCTCCGGGCCGTCCTGGTCGCCTTCGCGGGAGATGATCTCGGGGTTAACGAGCTCGATTATATAGGGCTCAGCCCCCTCAGGGACGTTGGTCTCCAGCACCAGCACCACGCGGCGCAGCACGCCGACCTGCGGCGCGGCCAGTCCCACGCCGTCGGCCTGCTCAAGCGTCTCGCGCATATCGTCTATGAGCTGATGGAGCCTGCCGTCAAAATTCGTAACGGGCCGGCAGCGCTTGTGTAGCACGCTGTCTCCCTCGGTAACTATTGTTCTCAGTGCCATATTATCCCTCACTTCGCCAAAATCCTGTACGGATTGAACGTATTTGCAAAACCTTTTAACTCGCCGCTTCAATCGGCCGGATTCGTATCGGCGTACACGTTCACGCCCTTGAAGTACTTGCTCGCTCCGGCGCGCACCACGGTGTCCGCCACCGTGCGCCGCAGGCCGCTGCCTGGCGTGGCGCAGAGCGTGACCCGGTAGCGGTAGTTATTGTTTATCTTAAGTATTGACAGAGGAGCCGGCCCCAGCACCCTCACCCCGGGCATGCCGCGCGAGCAGTCCAGCAGATGCCGCCTCACACGCTGGGCGCAGTCCAGCACCTGCGACTCGTCCAGCCCGGAGAGTGTGATGCACAGCAGCTCCGTGAAGGGCGGGAGCGCCTGCAGGCTGCGCAGCTCGATTTCGCTGCGGAAAAAGCCCTCGTAGTCCTGGCGCGCGGCCTGGAGGATGGTCTCGTTCTCCGGCGTATAGGTCTGTATTATCGCCCTGCCCGGCTTTTCAAAGCGGCCCGAGCGGCCTACGACCTGGGTTATGAGCGAAAACGTGCGCTCACTGGCGCGGTAATCGCCCGCGTAAAGCCCCTGGTCCGCGCATATGACGCCGACGAGGGTAACGTTTTCAAAGTTGAGCCCCTTGGTCACCATCTGTGTGCCGACCATTATGGGTATCTTCTCACTGCGGAAGCGCTCGAGCAGCTTGTCGTGCCCTCCCGCACTGGCGACCGTATCCGTGTCCATGCGGAGGATTTCCGTGTCCGGGAAGAGCTCCCGCAATTCCTCTTCCACCTTCTGCGTGCCCGCGCCGACATATTTCAGCGCGCCGCCGCAGTCGGAGCAGTACTCGTCCAGCCGCTGGGTGTAGCCGCAGTGGTGGCACATGAGCTTGCGGCCGTAGCTGTGGAAGGTGAGGCTTACCGAACAGTTAGGGCAGCGGTAAGTGTAGCCACACTCCACGCAGGTGACGAGCTTGTTGGCACCGCGCCGGTTTATGAAGAGGATGCTCTGCTCGCCGCGGTCTATGTTCACCTGCAGCTCCTCGCGCAGGCGTTCGCTGATTGACCCGCCGTTGCCGCGCCTGAGCTCGCGCTTTAAGTCCACGATCTCCACGCTGGGAAGGTCCCTCTCGTTATATCGGCCCGGCAGGGTGAAGAAGGCGTAACGGCCCGTGTCCGCGAAGTAGCGGCTCTCAATATCAGGCGTGGCGGAGCCGAGCAGCAGCAGGGCGTTATTCTGCGCGCAGCGGTACTTGGCTACGTCGCGCGCGTGGTACCGCGGGGCGTTTTCGCTCTTGTACGTGTCCTCCTGCTCCTCGTCGATTATGATGAGGCCCAGATTCTGCGCCGGGGCGAACACGGCGCTGCGGGTACCGATAACCACGCGTGCGTCCCCGCTTTTTATCCGCCGCCACTCGTCGAAGCGCTCTCCCGCCGACAGGCTGGAGTGCAGCACTGCGATATCGTCGCCGAAGTGGGCCGCAAAGGTGCGCAGCATCTGCGGCGTGAGCGCTATCTCGGGCACAAGCAGCATGCAGGAGCGGCTCTTCTCCAGCTGGTCCGCTATGAGACGGATGTATATCGTTGTCTTGCCGGACCCCGTGACGCCGAACAGCAGCGCAGCTCCCGCCTTTCCGCCGCCGGCCAGGGCGGAGATGCCCTCAAAGGCCCTCTGCTGGCTGGCGTTGAGCTCTGGGAGCTTTTCGCGCTCCACATCGACCTCCGGGCGGCGGAAGACCTCCTCGTCCTCCAGCACGACAAAGCCCTGGCTGACCAGCGCGCGCAGGCTCTGCCTCGACGCCCCGGTGAACTCGATAAGCTCGCTCACAGGCACCCGGCCGGTGGAGCAAAGCGTGCGCAGAAGCTCGGCCTGCTGCGGGGCCTTGCCCCGCTTTCTGGCGGCGGCCTCCGCGGCCTCCTCTGCCGGCACGGCCAGGGCGGCCATGGACACATACTTCTCGTTCACGCGCCGCTTGCCGCCCTTGAACCAGAACCCGGCCGGCAATATCGCCTTTACGGCCTCGTACACGGTGCAGAAAAAGCGCTCCCGCATCCACATGGCGAGGCTCAGCAGGTTCCGGTCAAGCAGGGGCTCATCGTCCAGGACTGAGGAAACAGGCTTGAGCTTTTCAAAGGAGCTCTCGCCGGCCAGCGCCAGGACTATGCCCTCCGTGGGGCGGTTGGAGCGCGTAAACGGCACCTCCACCCTCACCCCGGGCACGACCCGCCCGGCCAGAGACTCCGGTATGACATAGTTATACGGCCTGTCCAGTCGGAAGGGTACGCCGGACACGGCGATCCTCGCTATGCTGGGAGCGGGCATCTTCTGCTCCAAAACGCGCGAAAGGGCAGTGACGGACGAACCGTCACTGCTCCTCCTTTATCTTCAGTTTCCCGGTGTAGACCTCGTCAATGGCCATGGATATGGGCTTGCGGTCGAGGGGCTCGCCCTCCTCCTCCGCCTTCTGGGAGATATCCCTGGCACGGCGGGAGACGAGATTCACAAGCAGGTAACGGCTGCCGATCTTATTGACAAGGTCGGCCATGGGGGGATAGAGCATCATGATATAAGCACCTCTGTAACAAGATTTATTCTGTCCGCCGCGCGGCATTTTTCCGCAGTGAGTATCGCATTGACCTCCCTGGCGGCGGCTTCGGGATCGTCGTTGACGACGATATATCCGTACTTCCCGGCCTCGGCACACTCGCGCTTGGCCTGCAGAAGACGTTCACGTATTTTTTCCTCGGAGTCAGTGTTGCGGTGGCGCAGCCTGCGCTCCAGCTCAGCTCCCGTCGGCGGGAGTATGAACACTGTGACGGCGTCCGGGCAGTTGCGGACAATCTGGCCCGCGCCCTGGACCTCTATGTCCAGTATCACGCTCTTGCCCTCCAGCTGGCGCTGCTCGACATATCCGCGCGGCGTGCCGTAGCGGTTACCGACGTACTCGGCGTGCTCGAGCAGGTATCCGCCCTCGGCCAGCTCCTGAAAGTGCTGCGGCGTGACGAAAAAGTAATCCCGCCCGTCAACTTCTCCGGGTCTGGGCTGGCGCGTCGTCACTGACACGGAAAAGCACAGATCGTCGCGCAGCTCCATGAGCTTGCCTATAACCGTGCTCTTGCCGGCACCCGACGGGCCCGAGATCACCAGAAGCTTGCCCTTGTCATGTGGCTTCATCCTCATAGCCTCCCTGTACATTATAGCCCAGGCGCTCGGCCATAGCCTCGCTCGTGAGCGCTGAAAGTATGATGTAACCCCCGTCCGTCACCAGGATGGAACGGGTCTTGCGCCCATAGCTGGCGTCAATGAGGTTCCCCCGCTCGCGCGCGTCCTGCACCATGCGCTTGATGGGCGCCGAGTCGGGGCTGAGCACGCTGACAAGCCGCTCAGATGAGACGAAGCTGCCGAAACCGATGTTCACAAGCGCCATACGTCACTCCACGTTCTGGATCTGCTCGCGAATCTTCTCTATCTCGGCCTTGAGGTCCACAACCACGCGGGCGATATCCGCGCTCTGGCACTTGGAGCCGATGGTATTGGACTCGCGGTTGAGCTCCTGGATGAGGAAGTCCATCTTGCGGCCGATGGGCGATTCGCCGCTTGCCATGGCCTTCAGCTGAGACAGGTGGCTGCGCAGGCGCACCGTCTCCTCGTCCACGGCCACGCGGTCGGCGAATATGGCGCACTCGGTCAGCACGCGCGAGTCGTCCACGGACATGCCCTCAAGGGTCTCGCGCAGCTTCTGCTCCAGCCTGGCGCGGTACTCGGCCACAGTCTGTGGCGAGCGCTCCTCGACTATGCCGGTCAGGCGGCCTATCTCATCTATGCGGCCGAGCACATCGTCGCGCAGCTTCTCGCCCTCGCGCTCGCGCATGGCGTCATAGCCGCTCAGCGCCTCTTCGAGTATGGCCAGCAGGCCGCTTGTGAGCTCGTCGGCGTCAAGCTCACGCCGCTCAGTGCTCAGCACCTCAGGAAGGCGGCACAGGGACATGAGGCTCATGTCGTCGGTGAGGGAGAACTTGTCCCGCACCTCGCCCAGCGCGGAGATATAGCCGCGCAGCAGCGCCTCATTGACGCGCACCTCCACGCTGTCGGACTGACTCGCGTCGGCGGTTATGAACACGTCCACCTTGCCGCGGGTTATGTGCTTTGCCACGGCGCTGCGCACAGGCTCTTCCGCGAACATGAGCGTCCGCGGGAGCTTGACGGATACGTCGAGATAACGGTTGTTTACGCTCTTCAGCTCCACGCTGAGAGCCAGCCCCGCCGCCGTGCCCTTGGCGGAGCCGTAGCCTGTCATACTTTTTATCATGTCACGCCGCCTCGTGTCCGACCACGCGGGTTATATTGTAGGTGATGGGGTTCTTCCTGTGCCTGCGCCCGACTATGACGACAATCACCATGCCGACGGCAAACGCGGCAAAGCTCATCACCATGCTCAGGCCCTCGGAAAAGTTCAGCGCCGCGGCGACAGCATAGCCTATGAAGAACAGCACGAACGGCACCACGTACACCAGCACGGCCGCGCCAAGCACGCGGGAGGTACGGGCTTCGATCTCCACCCGGTCGCCGAGCTGGGCGCCCACGTCGTTCCTGGCCTCCACACGTATCTTGCTCGCGTAGTGGCAGACCTCGCAGCTGCCGCAGTCGTCGCCGCAGGCAGTGCCGCGCAGGACCTCGACCTCAGCCTTGTCGGGGGCTGTGAGCTTTTTTATTATGGCAAACTGTGTCATATGTTAAGCCTCCTAACTTCTATGCGTTTGTGATGTTGAATGTCAGGCGGTATGTACCCACAGCGCCCGCATTCGTAAAGCCGTCTACGGATATACGCACGTTCGAGGTGTCCATGGTGCCCGTCGCGCTGGTGTTGCTCAGGTCGGCCACGGCCCGGAGGTTGGAGGTGCTCAGGCTGTCAAGCACCTCGCTCGAGGCTCGTATGCGTACTGTCAGGGAGTGCGTCACCAGCTCAGCCTGATACTGCTCCGGCAGGCCGCTGTAGCTGATGTTGGTCACCGTATAGCTGCGCACCTCGAGACCGATCACCTCTATCTGAACATGCACCGACTCGATGCCGGAGATGTTTTCCACGTCGTTAGGCAAAACAATGTCCAGATCGCCCTCGTAGGTGAGCTCAAAGCTTGTAAGGTCAACAGGCCCGACATCTATGCGGTTGATGCCGTCCACTACGGAGGCGTCGCCGGCGATGGTGATGTAATTCTCGCTCAGCGTGCAGCGGACGTTTTCGCTGGTAGCGCCCGCACCCTCGTTGTAGGTCACCCGGATGGGGACCTCCTTTATTACCCTGATGGGTATCGTCACCGAAATCGTCGAGACATCGAATTCCAGCCCGGTCGTATCTATGATATTGCCGTCCTCATCATAGAGGTCATAGCTGGCCTGGACGGTGCGCGTGGAGTTCACGTCCTGGAGCGTCACCTCGGCATAGGCGTGGTCAATGGTGTCGAGCACCGTCTGCGGGCCGCTGACATTGATTACGGTCGGCTCATACTCCAGGTCTCCCAGCAGGTATCCCTCCGCCACGCTGCCGTGGAACTCCACCTGCACGGGCACCTCAACGGTGTTCATGCGCGTCACCTGGAAGCTGATCGTAGATGGCGAGCGGCTGGTGACGGTGACTGCCGAGGCATCTACGCTCTCAGGAAAGGACAGCGTATAGCTGACGTTGTAGACGCTGGTGCCGCTTATGCGCGAGACGTCTATAACCGCCTGCACGTCGTCTGCTGTGAGGCGGCCTATGTTGAGGCGTGTTCCGGTTATCGTCACGTCGACGGTAAGGTCGCTCACGTCCGTGATGACCAGCCCGTGCTGGCTCTGGAGCGTGTCCTCGCCGTTGAACACGACCTCCACGCCGTTGAGCTCCTTGGGGATGATCTCCTCCTGCGTGCCTGTCATATACACCCAGATGCACAGTGCGGCAAGCAGGGAGATAACCGCCCAGAATATGTTGCTGCCGAACAGCTTACTTGCTCTCTTTTTTGTCATTTTTCTTCACCTTGAGACCCTTGACGGAGTCTATCAGTCCGGGGATGCCGCGCTTCTTGGGCTGTCCCTCCGCGTCGGGCATCAGCTCAGCGCGCAGGATCTTGCCGAAGGTCTCCGGCGTCAGGTGGCGCTTGAGCATACCGTCCATGGCGATGGAAATGGAGCCCGTCTCCTCGCTGACTATGGCGACGACGGCGTCGGAGTGCTCGCTCATGCCAATACCCGCCCGGTGCCGCATGCCGAGGTCCGAGCTCAGGGAGGCGTTCTTGGAGAGCGGGAGCATACACCCGGCCGCGGCCAGGCGGCCCTCACGCATAATTACCGCTCCGTCGTGCAGAGGGGAGTTTACAAAGAAAATATTCCTCAGCAGCTCGCTGGACACGTCCGCATTTACAATGGTGCCCGTTGCGATGGGGTCGTTAAGGCTGCTCGTACGCTCAAAAACTATGAGCGCGCCGGTCTTGCTCTCCGACATGCTGGCGCAGGCAAGCACAGTCTGGTTGATAACAGACTCCATAGTTGCCGGCACACCGGGAGCGCCGAAGAAAAAGGCAAACTTTCCGCTGCCCATGCGCTCGAGCAGCCGGCGTATCTCCGGCTGGAAGATGATAAAGATTGCAATGAGGCCCAGCTCAACTATGCGCTGGAACAGCGACCTCACCATCTTCAGGTTGAGCAGGTCGGAAATCACCAGCACCAGCAGCACGAACACAATACCGCGCGCGAGCCGGATGGCGTTTGTCTTCCTTATCAGCCCGATGAGGACGTAGATGAGTCCGGCGACGAGGAGTATGTCAACGACGTCGGCCAAGCTCATCGTCATCATGTAATTTATTGAATTGGAAATGAATTCTGGTATACCCATGGGCCTGTCCCCTACGATTCGATACGCATCGCCCCGCCAGATGGGCGAGGCGCATGTCAATTCATCATATTATATAATATCACCGTGAAAATAGCAAGGCGAAATTATGTTTACTTTGGGCCCACAGTTTGTATATATCGCGTATCCGGCGCGGAAAACAGGCTGTGCGCCCTATCCCTGCGGGACCGCCGGGACAGGGCACACACCCGGCCTGCTCACACCTGGGCCTGTGCCGCTTCCACCGCCCGCTGCACCAGCGCCGGCACGCGGCGCACCTCCTGTATGGTGTTGAAGGGCGACACGCTCAGCCGCACCGTTCCCGTCTCAAGCGTGCCGGCGCTCTCGTGCGCATACGGCGCGCAGTGCATTCCGGCGCGGACGCAGACGCCCATTGCCCCCAGGGCCGCTCCCAGCTCCTCGCTGCCCACGCTGTCATGCCGTACGGACAGCACGCCGGCCTGGGCGTTAGCGTCATCGGCCAGGAAGACCTCCAGACCGGGCACGCTCCTCAGCTTCTGGGCCATGGCGCGTATGAGGCCGGACTCGTGCCGCTCTATCGCTCCCGTACCCCTGCGGCGTACATACCTCACACCCTCCAGCAGCCCGGCTATACCGGGAATATTGTGCGTACCCGCCTCCAGGCGGTCGGGCAGGAAGAATGGCATCGTCTGCGAGCGGCTGTCCGAGCCGGTACCGCCCGCCATGATCGGCATGGCCGTAGCGTTTACCAGCAGCACGCCGGTGCCCTGCGGGCCCAGCAGCCCCTTGTGCCCCGGCATGGCGATGAAGGCAGCGCCGAGCTTTTTGGCGTCCACCTCCAGCGCGCCCGCGCTCTGGGATGCGTCCAGTACGAACGGCACGCCCTGCTCGCGGCACAGCTCCGCGATGCCGTACACCGGCAGGATAAAACCGAAAACGTTGGATACGTGCGTACACACGACGCACTTTGCCCCGGGTATGCGTCTCTTGAAGCCCTCCAGAGTGGCGCGGGTGTCAAAGAGCGGGGCGCGCACGACGTCAATCTCCGCCCCAAGCATGTGGAGCGGGCGGGTAACGGCGTTGTGCTCCCAGCCGGAGACCACCACGCGGTCGCCCGGCGAGACTATCGAGGCCAATGCTATGTTCAGCCCGTGCGTGGCGTTCATGGTAAAGACCACGTTCTCCGGCTCATCCACATTGAAGAAGGCGGCCAGCTCCTCGCGGCACTCGTACGCCTTCTCGCTCGCCAGCTGCGCTGGCCGGTGCCCTCCCCTGCCCGGGCTGGCCATGGTGCGCATGGCTGACACCATGGCGTCCGCAACGGCGCGCGGCTTCTGCAGCGAGGTGGCGGCGCTGTCGAGGTAGATCATCCCGCCACCTCCACGTATCTCCCGTCCGGCTCCGTGCGGTACAGCTTGCCGTGCGGCACATTGCTGCGGCTCAGCACACCCAGCGCCGCGTTGAAGCGGCCGGGGCTCACGGTAACGCAGTATCCGCAGCCGCTGCCGGTCAGCCCCTGCGGGGCGCGCGCGACCACGGCGGTGATGCCCGCGCGCTCCAGCGCCGAGCTTGCGCGCTGCGCGTAGGTCAGCGAGCGGCACATAATCAAATAGCGCTGCATATATAAACCTCCACATTAAGTGCAGGGCTAGGCCCTTAAGCCATTCTATGCAGCGCTATTTGATTATGTAACCGTTTTTGCTTATGCCCCGCGCATCAGCTCCATGTGTCCTCAGTCCACTTCCAGAGTGCAGGTAATGGAGCTCACCAGCCCGTTTTCGTCCAAGTAAAAGCGCACAAACGTACCGCCGTCACTGTACTGGATGTATCGTTCGTCCTCCGGGCCGCTCACACAGCCCCAGCAGAAGAACGGCGTACCATAGAGCGTGTGCTCCACGTCCGCGTCTGAAAAAGCCGCTATGTCCGACGGAAAACGCGCGAGCACCTCGTCGGCGCTCATCCCTATGGTCACGCCGCGCGCAGTGCCGAGGAAATCCGGGTTTTCTGAGCTGATGCTCGCCAGATGGAGCCATCCGTCGCCAAAGGCGTTGAAGCTCAGCCGCGCGCCCGGGTATGTATAGGCCGTGGCGGCGTTGGCCCACTCCTCATAGTGCCGGAGCTCTATCCCGGGGATGGCCTCCAGCTCCTCACGGCGGATTTTCACGGGCACCGGCGTTACTGCCTCATGATTATACGGCGAATTGCGGTAGGCGAGCAGAGCGTCGTCACGGCTCACTCGATTAAACCTCTCCGGCCGCGGCCCCTCTGCTTCATCCGGGTAGCTGACTGTGAGCACATCGCCGTACACACTTATTTCGGCGCCGCCTGTGCTGTCAAAGCACCCGCAAAGCATATCCGTGAATGTCTGTTCCTCATAGCGGTACCACTCGCTGTATCGGCACTCGAAGCTCACCTCGCCGCCCTGCCCGCCCAGCAGCAACAGTGCCTGTCCCCCGTCGCCGAACGGTTCTGCCACCCAGTATGAGCTCACCTCAAAGCCGGTGTCAGGCAGCGCCAGATCCACCGGCACGTCCCGGTTCAGGAGTTCCTCCGACTGCGTGGGGCGCGGCGTCTCAACCGGCGGCGTACGCAGATCCATCGGCGAGGCCGGGGCGGTATTCGCGGTAACCACAGGCTCCGGCGTCTCCGTCGGCGCAATCTCGGCGCCGCAGGCGGCCAGCAACATTATGAGAAGCAAAATGAGCGGGATTATACGTTTCATCTCTGTTCCTCCTTTGCCGGGCCGTTAAATCAGCCGGACGTCCATATCAGCGAAAAAGCCCCGGAGGCGCCGCCGCGGCGTCTGCCGGTAAAAGGCAGACGTCAGGCAGGGCGCCCCTGAGGCGTTGGAGGGCTTATATTTTAACCGGCGTTATCAGCGCCACGGCGTGAGCCGCAATGCCGGAACCGTCGCCTGTGAAGCCGAGTTTTTCCTCCGTCGTGGCCTTTACGCTTATCTGTGATACTCCGGCACTCGCCGCTCGGGCGATGTTTTCGCGCATCTGCTCTATATACGGCGCGAGCCTGGGCCTCTGGGCCACTACTGTGGCGTCCACGTTGCCAAGCTCATACCCGGCCCCGCGCAGGACACGCATCACCTCGGCGAGAAGCCCGAGGCTGTCCGCCCCGGCGTAGCGCTCGTCGCTGTCCGGGAATAGCTTGCCGATATCGCCCAGCGCCGCCGCCCCGAGGATGGCGTCCATTATCGCGTGGACAAGCACATCGGCGTCGCTGTGTCCCAGCAGGCCGCGCTCATAGGGGATGTCCACTCCGCCGAGGATCAGCTTTCGCCCCTCGACGAGCCTGTGTACGTCATATCCGTGCCCTATCCTCATCATCAGTTTTCTCCCCTCTCCGCCAGTATGGCCTCGGCGGCATAGAGGTCCGCCGGGGTGGTGAGCTTGAGGTTTTCCTCACTGCCCTCGGTGAGGAAGACCTCGGCGTCCATGAGCATGACCGCCGCGCAGTCATCTGTCAGCGAGATGTGCAGCCTGGCCGCGTCCGCGAGCGCGGCGCGTATGAGGTCGGCGCGGAACACCTGCGGCGTCTGCATCAGGTAGAGCTCGTCGCGCTCCAGCGTGCGCAATACGCGCCCGCCCCGGGCCTGCCTCACCGTGTCCTTGACATGTATGGCCGGGGCCGCCGCGCCGCGCTCCTGCGCGGCCTTTACCGCGTTTTTGATGATCTCATCCGTCACCAGCGGCCGCGCCGCGTCATGGATGGCGATGAGCCCCGCGTGAGGCGAGCACTCCTGCACCCCCGCCCAGGACGAGGCCGTGCGGTCGGCCCCGCCGGTTATAACGCTCCTGAGCTTCTGCATGCCGTTTTCACGCGCTATATTTGCCACCACGGGGATTTTTTCCCCCTGGGTGACGACCACTATCTCGTCTATGTACCTGCTGTTCTCAAAGGCCAGCATCGTGCGCTCTATGACCGGCCGGCCGCGCAGCTCCATGAGCAGCTTGTCCGCGCCCATGCGGCTGGAGGAGCCCGCCGCTACGATGACCGCGGCGCAGTACGGCGTGTCGGCCGCCCTTTTTGATCTGTTTCGCATGGTATGTACCTCATTTTCGCTTGATGCGGCCATTATACCGCGCCGCAGCCCGGTTTGTAAAGCGCGCGGCGGGATACGCGCAATACCGTGCGTTTTCGCGCTTCAGAGGAAATTGGAATACTCTATGCGCTCGACTGTTCCCTCCTCATCGAGGTAAAAGAACACATGGCTGTGCGCGGCGTCAAGCAGGTAAAAGCACATCTGCCCCTCGTAGTCCAGCATGAACGACGCCCGGCTGCTGTTGAAGCCGTCAGTGCCGTACAGGTCGGTCTCCCCGGCCTTCACGGCGGCAAAGTCCGCGATGTCAGATGGGAAGCTGGCCAGTATGTCCCCGGCACATGAGCCCACATCCAGGCCGCGTATGGAAAAGCCTGTCCCGGGCGCGGTCACGGAGACGTACTCCAGCGCGTAGTTTTCCCGGTATGAGAATGCCATATCCCCGAGCTCATAGCTCTCCTCGCCCGTCTGAACCACTCCGGGCATGGACAGTATCTCCTCCCGCGATGACGTTGCGGGCAGCGGTATGCGCGCCTCATTGTTATATGGCATATTGCGCCAGGCGCAGCGTGCGTCCTCATCCCCGCAGCGGTAAAAGCGAGACGGGTAATCCGCATATAGCCCGTCCTCAGGGTACGTTATCGTCAGCGTATCGCCGTCCACGCTCAGGCGAACCTCATCATCCCGGTCAATGTAGATGCCGAACAGCCCGTCCGCGCCGGTCTCTGCCCCGAAGGACATGGTGCTCAGGCAGCGCTCAGCCTGCCCGCCGCCATACAGCGCGCAGCAGCTGTGCCAGCAGCGGAACTCTACTCCGCCGCTGTCCGCACCGCGCAGGAGCAGCAGGGCCTGCCCCTGTTCCCCATACGGCTCGCTCAGCCAGAACGACTCCGGCTCAAAACCCGGGTCAGGCAGCTCGAACCCCTCCGGCAGCGGTTCATCCGGCGCGCGCGTTGGCTGTGGTGTCCCCGGAGGCGGCGTATGCCCGGACGGAGCATGGAAATCCGAATCAGAAGCCGGATATGCCGTCGGCTCAGGCGTCACCGCCGGTGTGTTCTCAGCCGCGGGAACACCGCAGGCGGCGAGGACAAGCGCAAGGGAAAGAAGCGCTGGGATTATATGTTTCATCAGCTCTCTCCCTTCTGACCGTCAAACTCACTTGTTGACCAAAACACTGCTGACAGGACTTCCTTTTCGTCAAAGCTCAGGCGCATAAAGGAATCATTGTCCTCCAAAACAATGCACGGCAGCCCCTGGTCGCTGTGCGTGAGCTCGCCGCGCAGCCCTCCAACGGAGCCGTAGAGGGGTATTCTCCACATCTCCCGCGAGTATTCCTCGTACATGTACGGAAAGGCAGCGAGCGCATCTGCAAGCGTGCTCTCTCCTATCCTGAGCCCGCGCACGGAGAGCGGCGCGCCGGGCTCAGCGCTCGAAAACGACCTGATATACCCGCTCTTGCCCGTCCAGAACGACTCGCAGCATATGTCCACCCCGCGATACTCATAGGTCAGTTCTCCGGTTTGGTTTACATTCTCCATCCTGTCAAGCATCGTCATCCAGGTGTGCCGGTCGAGCGGGAGTTCCGCCTCGCCAACGCACGGCATGTCCCGGTAGGCGCGCAGCGCCTCGTCCCGTCTGACCGGATAGAATACGCCGGGAGCCCAAACTCCATCCGCGACCGGCGGCGCGTCCAGCAGCTCCACCGCGCCATCCGGCCTTTCCTCGAGCCGGGCAGAGCTGTCGTCAACACACGCTCCGTGCAGGAAGTATTGCAGCCCGAACGGCTCGTTGTACTCGAGCGCATAGGAGACATACCTGCACTTGAAGCGCGCATTGCCGTCCTCATCCGTGCCCGTCAGCAGCAGTGCCCGGCCGCAGACTCCGAAGGGCTCGGCGAGGTAGTATCCCTCGACCGTAAAGCCGTCATCCGGGAAATCCAGCCACTCTGGAACCTGCCTCGGCTGTGTGTAATAGTTCGGCACGTCCGGAAGCCCCAACGGCGCAGCGGACTCAGCCGTATCCGCCGGCTCGGCGGATTCAACCGGTACCGGGCTCGGCGACGGCTCCGCCGACGGCGTACCGCAGGCGGTGAGGAAGAGCACAGCTGTGAGCAGTATTGGGACTGACTTCTTCATACTCTCACCCTTGTATATATTCGATGCTCTTCACGCAGTCATTTTCATCCAGGCCGAAGCGGACCGAGTTTTCTCCGTCACTGTACTGTATGTACCTGCCTCCCGCATCTGTCCCGATGAGGCCACAGGCCCCGCCTTCGGCGCCGTATATGTACCCGTCGCCCATGCAGGAATACAGCTCATCCGCCGGAAAGCGGGCGACGACCTCGTCGGCGCTTACGCCGGCCGTTATCCCTCTCAGGGCTTCCGAGTCGTAATCCGCAGCGCTCTCGTGGTTATACGGCATGCTCTGCCAGAGCGCGATGTCGGTCACGTTATCCCACGACTTAAAGTATAGCTTGTGCCCGTCGGGCAAGGTCACGGAATAGTCTGCGTACCAGCCGTCCTCAGTCAAGGTGCCGTCAGCCTCCTCGGTGAGCGTCGCCTGCGTCTCGTCCACTTTGCCGCAGACAAGCCTGCCGCCATCGACGTAGCTGTACCAGCAGGTAAAGCTCTCAATATCCATGAAGCTATCCGTCAGCAGGTAGGCCTTTTCATTGCTGTCAGCGTTGCCGCACAGATATATACGTTCATCCTCATAGCCCGCCGTGGGCCGCGCGCGGTTATAGCGCACCAGCTCGCGGTAGAGCGCCGTCATGGCTTCCACCATCTCTTCAGCCGTTATCGCTTCGTCAGCACGGATTTTCCCGTCCGTCAGCTCGTACCACCCGTCATAGTAGGCGCAGTTTATCTCATCCCAGGCCCAGTGCGTCTCGTCGATATCGCTCGCGGGCAGCGGCTCGCTTCCGCTCAGATAGAACCAGTACGGGTAGATGTATGTCCGCGGTGAGTTCACAAACTGCACGCGCTGCAGCAGCACGGCAAACTCCGCGCGCGTGATGGGTTCGTCCGGGCGGAACAAGTCGCCGTCACTCACGCGCTCGCCCTCATCCGTGTACCGCGCAAAGACGCCATAGCTGTCGAGATAGGCGATGGCCCGCGCCTCGTCCGTACCGGGAGTCACGTCGGTGAAGCGCAGCGGATACTCCGTGTCCTTGTTGTCCGCCGTCAGCATATCAACGAAGAAGACGGCTGCCTCGCCGCGCGTCATGGTGTCGGTACCCAGGGCGTCCAGCTTTGCCGCGGCGGCGGGGAGCGACTCGCGCTCGAGCACGGGCAGGCCGTCCTGCTCGGGGACAACCAGGTTTTCCTTAATGGCGCTAAATCCTACAACATCCCTCGCAGTATCCAGGCCCTCCAACGGCAGTATCGTCATATCCGAGCCGCCGGTTCCTGTGATATCGACATAGATATAATCCCGGCTTGCCTTTACAACGCCGTGTACTCCCTGATAGTCATCGTTATAATAGCGTGTGGGGTTGAAATAGTCCTCCCTCGGCACGGCCATGATAGAGCCGAAGGTACCCAGGTCGCTCTCGTACTCGTGCGAGTAGTAGAGGAAGCTCACAGCTTGGCCCAGCGGAATGTACCCCGGCCTGCCGTCGCTTATAAGGATGTACGGCGCGGCCTCGTCGGGTATCTCTATTGAGAAGTGCTGCGTGTCGCTGGTAAAGGTGTAGCCGTCCTCCTCCGGCCCGGCAAGCACTGCTGGCTCCTGAGGTATGCGCGGGTCTACGGTCGGCTCCGGCGGCCTGTTGAGATCATGCGGCGACGCTGGATATGGCGTCGGGCTCGGCGTCGCTTCCGGCGTGGGACTCGGCGTCACCTCAGCCCCGGGCGCACCGCAGGCGGCGAGCATGGCTATTACAAGAACTAGCGGAACGATTTTTTTCATAATTTCACCTCAATCCCATTGTGGAAAAACGTCAATACAAGTGAGCAGCTCAGCACTCGCCCCTGGGCGAGGCCAAAGCTACTGCCCCCTGTCCCTGCAGGAAAGCCGTTAAATATAAAGACAACTCAAGAGTGCCAATGCAACATTTACCGGCCAGTCATGTGGGCCGACGTGTGGACGCCGACGCCTGTTACCGCTCTATCTACACACATCACCTATTTGGCACTTGCTGCGCATTTTTTACTATTTTCCCGCCCGTCACTACATCGACTTTAACATAAATGCCAGTGTAAATGCAACACTATGCGGTAAAAGCGGTATAAACTGCGGTAAAAGTCATATACTAAAACGGACGGGAACAGCAGTAAAGCGTTCCCGTCCGTTTTAGGTTGTGTCTCACACACACATGGCACTGTCCAATCTTGCCTCGACTTCTTCATAGCTGGAGCTCTCGGAGAGGACTATCTCGGATATAAGTATCTGCTTGGCCGAGTGGAGCATCTTGCGCTCTCCCGTGGAGAGGCCGCGCTCCCTGTCCCTCTGCATGAGCCCCTTGACGACTGATGCGACCTCCATGAGGTCGCCGCTCTTGATGCGGAGCATGTTTTCCCTGTAGCGTTTGTTCCAGTTTGACGTCATCTCGACCTCGATGCCCGGTATCGCACCGAGGATTTTTTCAGCCTCATCCGGCGCCACGATAGGCCGCACGCCTATGTCCGCGCAATTGTCCACCGGTACCATGACAAGCATATCCCCTGCGGGAAGCTTGAGCACATAGTAGTCCCGGTCCTTTCCGTTGATTCTCTTGGTCACAATGCCGTCAATAACTCCGGCCCCGTGCATCGGATGAGCTATCCGGTCTCCTACCCGGAATGTCATTTTTACCTCCGTTTCCCTAACTGCTTCACATGTTTACCATTTAAATTATACACCGTTTTTGGCCGCTTAGCAAGGAAAATCGGGGTTATTTTTCTGAAAAAGCCTGAAAAAACAGCGCTGGAAGTTAATCCAGCGCTGTTTTTCAACACTTTTATTCCTCTTCGTCGTCGACGAAGTCGGGGATGTTGCCCTTGGCCTCGCCGGTCTCGCTGACCTCATAGACGAGGGCGTCCTCCTCGGGGACGATGGGGCGGCGCTCGCGCGGCTCACGCTCGGTGCGCTCGCTGCGCTCGCGGCGTTCACGGCGCGGAGCCGGTTCGGGCTCGCTCAGGGCGCGGATGGAGAGGCTGATCTTCTGCTTCTCGGTGTCGATAGCGGTGATCTTGGCATCAACGACATCGCCGACAGAGAGGACCTCATCGGGCTTGCCGATGCGGCGGTTGGCAATCTGGCTGATGTGGATCAGGCCGTCAACGCCGGGCATGACCTCGGCAAAAGCGCCGAAGGGCATGAGCTTGACGATCTTGACCTTGACGACATCGCCGACGGAGCAGGTGCTGACGAACTTCTCCCAGGGGTTGTCCTCAGCCTTCTTGTAGCCGAGGGAGATGCGGCGCTGCTCACGGTCGAAGCCGATAACGTAGACTTCGATCTCCTGGCCGACAGAGACGACCTCGGCGGGGTTCTTGATGCGGTTCCAGCTCAGCTCACTGACATGGACCATGCCGTCAATGCCGCCGATATCGACGAAAGCGCCGTAGCTGGTGAGGCTCTTGACAACGCCGTGGTAGACCTTGCCGACCTCGATCTCGCTCCAGACGGCCTCGGCCTTCTCGCGGCGCTCCTTCTGCAGCACGGCGCGGATGGAGCCGACCACACGGCGGCGGCCGCGGTTGACCTCGGTGATCTTCAGGCGGACGGTGGTCTTGACCAGCTGGGTCATCGGGGCGTCCTTCGGCAGGCCGGACTGGCTGGCCGGGACGAATACGCGCACACCGCCGACATTGACGACGACGCCGCCCTTGTTCTCCTCGGTGACCACGCCTTCGACGATCTCGCCGTCGGCCTGGGCCTGCTCAATGACCTGCCAGCTCTTGGCGGCGTCGAGACGCCTCTTGCTCAGCTGGGCGGTGCCCTCCACGTCGTTGACGCGCACGACAATGGCCTCAACCGTGTCGCCGACCTTCACAGCGTCCTCAACGTTGATGGCGCCGTCGTTGGTAAACTCCGTGGTGGGGATGAAAGCGGAATACTTGGTGCCGAGGTCCACGCTGACCTCAGTGGGCGTGATAGCCACAACTGTGCCGGATACCCTGTCGCCATTATATATAGTTTTAAGAGAATCCTCCAGCAGTTCATCGAAGCTCTTTTCAGCCGCAGGCTTCTCGGCGGCTGCCGCCTCTTCGACGGCGGGTGCAGCTTCCTCAGCGGGCGCTGCGGTCTCTTCGACCACTTCGGTCACGGGCTCAGCCGTTTCGACGGCGGGCTCAGCCGCGGTCTCTTCTGCCGGGTTCTCTTGAATCAGGATCTCGTCGCTCATCTTATCCAGTACCTCCTTGATTATCCACCTGGGCGCGGAAGCTCCGGCGGTCACGCCAATCATCTCCGAGTGCGCCAGCGCTTTGGTATCAAGCGCCCCGGCCCCGTCAACGAACTGGGTATTGGCGCAACGTACGGCGCAGAGCTCGGCCAGGTGCCGGCTGTTCGCGCTGTCTTTCCCGCCAATGACAACCATCGCGTCACACTCCGAGGCAAGTTTTATGGCCTCGGTTTGCCTGGTGGACGTAGCAGAACATATTGTATCAAATATTTCTGCATTTGTACACCATTTTTTTATTAAAATTTCACACTCTTTTAGATTTTCCTCTGTCTGCGTGGTCTGAACTACAACAGTTACAGATTCCGAGCGCAAATTTGGCTCGTCATTAAGCAGTTTTTCCAGTTCCTGTGCATTTGCGACAACTTTTGCGCCCTCGCACCTGCCGCAGATGGCCCTGACTTCCGGATGTCCCGCCGCACCTATTACCAGCACCTGCCTGCCGGCGGCGGACGCCGAGGCCGCCAGACGGTGTATGTGCGCAACATTGGGGCAGGTCGCGTCGGTTATCTCGGCGCCTGCGCGCCTGAGTGCCTCCTCCTCGGCCAGGGAGATGCCGTGGGAACGTATCAGCACTCTGTCGCCGGGCCTGACATCTGCCGGGGAATTTATGACGCTCAGGCCCCGCTCCGCGAGGCTGGACACCACGTCGTCGTTGTGTATCAGCGGGCCATAGCTCAGGCAGGGGCCGCTCTCGAGCATCTCCTCAGCCATTTTTACCGAGCGCGATACTCCGAAGCAGAAGCCGGCGCTTCTGGCCACCTTTACCTTGCTCACGCACTCTCACCGTCCCTCAGCTCGTATATGCGAGACATGATGCCGTCAGCCAGCTCTTCATACTCGTTGTGGTTGTGTCCCTCCACATTGTACGGCTCGCCTATTATGAGCTCCACGCGGCTGAACAGCTTTTTGCGGCGCGGTATATAAACCGGCACGATCGGCACATGCAGCTTGCTCGCCAGGCGCACGGCGCCGGTCTTGGCATCGACCATGTTGTCCTCCTCCACGCGGGTTCCCTCCGGGAAGATGAAAATCTTGTCTCCGCGCTTGAGAAACCTCATCATAGACCGCATGGCGCCAATATCGCTCTCGGCGCGGTTCACAAAGCACACACCCGCTTTTTCCAGCGCCCATCCCACTATGGGAACGCTCTTGAGCTCCAGCTTGGCAATGAAATGCATGAAGGTGTCCTTGCCGAACGAGGCCGCCACCAGTATGGGGTCTATCATGTTGGAGTGGTTGCCGCACACGACCGCCGGCCCCTCCGGGATATTCTCCCGGCCCTTAAAACTCAGCGGGTAAAAAAAGCGCGTGATGGGGACAATCAGGGAATAGATAAAATTGTACCAGCGCTTGGCGTCTTTTGTTGACTCTACGTTCTTTTTTCCCTTGGTATTTACATCAGTCAACAGTCTTTACCCCCAGTTTATAGGAAATGAGCGAACATACAGCCTCTATACTCTCATCCAGCGACAAATCGCTCGTGTCAACCTCGACGGCGTCCTCGGCGCGCCTGAGCGGCGCGGTGGCCCGCTGTGAGTCCCGCTCGTCGCGCGCCTCAATCTCGTTGAGCACCTGCTCGAGAGTTATGTCGCAGCCGGAAGCTCTCAGCTCGGCCAGGCGGCGCTCCGCGCGCCGCTGCGGGCTGGCGGTGAGGAATATCTTCAAGTCGGCGCCGGGCAGCACCACGGTGCCTATATCGCGCCCGTCCATGATAACGCTCAGGCTGCGCGCCAGCGAGCGCTGCATGTCGAGCAGGAAGGCCCTGACGCTGGGCATGGCTGACACCTCCGACGCGCGGCGGGATATCTCCGGCGTACGAATGAGCCCGGTCACGTCCTCGCCGTTGAGTCTTTCGGTCTGCACGCCCCTGTTGTCGTAGCCGAGGGCTATATCCAGCTTTGGCAGCAGCGCCTTTACCGCGGCCTCGTCGCCGCTGCCAATACCGCAGCGGTCCACGGCGAGCCCCACGGTGCGGTATATGGCGCCCGTGTCCACATAGAGAAAGCCGAAGCGCCTTGCGGCTGCGCGGGCAATAGTGCTCTTGCCCGCCCCTGAGGGCCCGTCTATCGCCACCGAGTAATTAGCTTGCATTATTCGTCCTCCGTCCTGAGGGAATTTGCGGCCGCGTGGGCCGTTGACCAGGCTATCTGCAGATTATACCCGCCGGTATAGGCGTCCAAATCCAGCACCTCGCCGGCAAAGTACAGCCCCGGCACCAGCTTGGACATCATCGTGCGCGGGTCCACCTCCCGCGTGCTCACGCCGCCGGAGGTGATTATAGCCTCGGCTATGGGCCGGGGTCCGGAAATGGCCACCGGGAAATCCTTGAAAAGGCGCACGAGCCTCTGGCGCTGCTCACGCGTTATGGAGTTGGCGCGCTCCGTCTCCGGTATGCCGCTCAGACGCACCAGCATGGGTATTATGGCCCGGCCGGCCAGCTCGCCCAGGCAGTTGCGGAACTCACGGTTCTGGAACTTGGCCAGGTCACGAAGGATGCGCGCGTCGAGCTTCTTTTCGTCCAGGCCCGGTTTGAGGTCTATGCTCAAACGGTAGCTTGCCTTGCCGAAGGCGCGCATATGCGCCGAGGCGCTGAGCACCAGCGGCCCGGATACGCCGAAGTGCGTAAAGAGCATCTCGCCCAGCTCCCTGTAAATCAGCTTTCCGTCCTCATACGCGGACAGCGTGACGTTGCGGAGCGAAAAGCCCTGCATCTCGCGGCAATACCCGTCCGGAGACTCCAGCGGCACCAGGCTGGGACGGCACTGATTGACCGTGTGCCCCAGCGCCCGCGCCATGGCGTAGCCGTCGCCGGTGGAACCCGTGCCGGGGTAGCTCAGGCCGCCCGTGCATATGACTGCGCTGCGGCAGGGGATCTCGCCGCGCTCAGTCACCACGGCGCAGACGCCGTCCTCACCCGTTTTTATGGCCTTCGCCTTTTCACGCAGGATTTCGACGCCGTTTTTGTGGCACAATCTGGCCAGCGCCCCGGCGATATCGCCCGCCTTGTCCGAGACGGGGAATACCCTCCTCCCCCTCTCGGTCTTGAGCGGCACGCCCAACCCCTCGAAAAAGGCCATGACGTCCTGGCAGGAGAATCTGTGTATCGCGCTCTGCAGGAAGCGCCCGTCGCCGGGGATGGCCTCTATAAACTCACGCGGGGTGCAGTCGTTCGTGACGTTGCAGCGGCCCTTGCCGGTTATGCGCAATTTGCGGCCCAGCTCCCGGTTGGGCTCGAGCAGCACGGTCTTCAGCCCTCTTCCGGCTGCGAGGGCGGCGCAGAGCGTCCCGGCGGCGCCGCCGCCTATTATCACCGCGTCAGCCATCAGAATTTTCAAAGACCTTGTAATCGCTCCAGACCTGCTCCAGCTTTCGGAAGGTCTCGCTTATGGCGTCCCGCGAACGGGCGCCGACGGCGATTACGATGGCGTTTACCAGGCTCATGGGCGCGACGAGGGAATCCACGAACGAGACCATCTCGCTCTTGGCAAACAGGCATATGTCCGCCATGCCGTAAAAAGGCGAGCTCTCGCTGTCCGTGAGCCCGACAGTGGCCGCGCCGCGGTCCTTGGCGAAGCCCATCACCTTGGCCGCGCGCGAGGAATAGCGGGGAAAAGTGAAGCCTATGAAGAGATCGCCCTCCCCGATGCGCAGCAGCTGCTCATAGGCCTCGGCGGCGCTGTTGTCATCCACCAGGTGCACACCGGCGCGGATGAGGCCTAGATAATAGGCCATGAAGTCCGCCAGGCTGCGGGATGTCCGCGAGGCGAATATGTAGATATCCCCCGCGGCCAGTATGCTGTCCACCACGCGGTTGAAGCTGTCCTGGTCTATCTCCTCCAGCGTGGTCTGCAGCTTGTCTATGTCGTCGCTGAGTACGGACTTGAGGATGTTCTTGTCGTCAAGCATATCCTTGGCCGCCTCAATGCGCTGAACGCTTGTCAGGCGCGAGCGGATCATCTCCTGCAGCGCCTTGCGCATACCCGGATAGCCGTCGAAGCCCAGCTCCGCGGCGAAACGTACGACCGTGGACTCGCTGACGCCCACGGTCTTGCCGAGTTTGCCCGCCGTCATAAAGGCGGCTTTATCATAATTCTCCAGAATATACTTGGCTATAAGCCTCTGCCCCTTGGAAAAGCCCGAGTTTTCCCGGGAAATAAGCGCTAATATATCCTTGTCCATAGTCCTGCCCCCATACCGCATATATAAAGCCCGCCGGTGTTCGCCGCGCCGGCGGAGCGAGAAACTTCATTCATTGTACACAGTTTGCGCGGATATTACAAGGGGTATTACGTAAACAAACTTTAACTATTTTCCCGCACAAGGCCCCTGACATATACCAGTTCGGCCTCCGTGAGCTCTCTCCAGTGCCCGCTGGGGAGGTCTCCCAGGGTAAGCTCGCCCTCGGCGACGCGTATCAGCCTGGTCACCGTCAGCCCCACGCTCTCGCACATGCGGCGCACCTGGCGGTTCCGGCCCTCGTGTATGACGAAGCGAAGGCAGCTGGAGTCCTCACCTGCGCGCAGCAGCTGCACTCGCGCGGGACGTATCGGCTTCCCGGCCACGGCGCGCAGGGCCTCCATGGCCGCGGCCTGGCGCGGCGTCGCCCTGCCGCGCACGGTGACGTTATACACCTTCTCAACCTCGTGCGCGGGATGCATCAGCGCGTTGGCGGCCTCTCCGTCGTCGGTCATTATAAGCAGGCCCTCGCTGTTGAGATCCAGCCTGCCCACCGGATAGAGGCGCCGACCGGCGCCGCGCACCAGCTCGGCCACCGTCCTGCGTCCGCGCTCGTCAGACAGGGTGGTGACGTAGCCGCGGGGCTTGTTGAGCATTATGTACATGCGTTCGGACGGGAACCCGAGCGGCACGCCGTCCACCTCCACCAGGTCGCATTCCGGGTCGGCGGCCATGCCGAGGGAGGCAGGCACTCCGTTCACGCTGACGCGTCCGGCCAGTATCAGCTCCTCGGCGGCGCGGCGCGAGGCTATCCCCGCGCCGGATATCAGCTTTTGCAGTCTTTCCTTCATATCTTGTCCCCAATCAGGCGGCCGCTGCCGTCATTGCTCAGCCGCCGCTGAAGTACAGCGGCCTGCCCAGATTTGCAAAAAATCGCTTCGCGCCGGAGAAAAAGCCCGTACTGTCGCCGGATGCAGGCATATCGGCGGCGTACACCAGCGGCACGGAGCATATCTCCTCTCCCCCGCTCGTGACTGTCAGCCGTCCCGCCTCCTGCCCGGACTCCACGGGGCAGATGACAAAGGGCGGCAGCTCCAGTGAAATATCCCATTCCGCCCCCACAGGCAGCAGGGCATAGACGTCGCTCTCCACCCGCGCTGCGGCATACGGCCCGTCTCCGCCCACAGCGTTGACGCGGTACAGCGTCTGCGCGTCCGCAACGCGCACGTACTCGTAGTTGGCAAAGGCCCAGTCGTAGAGCGCGGCGTGGTCGTCCCAGTCGTCGCTGTCACAGAGCGTGACGCAGATAAAGCGGGTATCCCCGCGCTCTGCACAGCTCACGAGCGTTCGCCCGGCGGCCATGGTATAGCCGGTCTTCACCCCTATGCAGCCCTCATACAGGCTCAGCAGCTTGTTGTGATTATACAGTGCCTGTCCCTGCACGACGGCGCTGCGGGAGGATACTATGCGCGCGAAGTCGTCGTTGTCCATGGCATACGCCGCGAGCAGGGCCATGTCACGGGCAGTTGAATAGTGGTCCTCGGCGTCCAGCCCGTGCGGGTTGGCAAAGTGCGAGCCGGTCATGCCGATGCCGGCGGCCAGCCCGTTCATCAATTCCGCAAAGTCTTCCACGCTGCCGGCCGTATGCAGGGCCAGGGCCATAGCTGCGTCGTTGCCGGATACCAGCATGAGGCCGTAGAGCAGCTCCTCCACCGTGTACTCATCCCCGTCGCGCAGGTACATGGAGGAGCCCTCGGTACCGGCACTGCGCGAGTCTATCTTCACGGTCTCGTCCAGAGCGCAGTTTTCCAGCACGACGAGCGCGGTCATGATCTTCGTCGTGCTGGCTATGAGCATCCTGTCGTCGGCATTCTGCTCATACAGCACCTCGCCGGTGTCCGCATGCATCAGTATCGCCGAGTGCGCGCTGGTACCGGGCGCCTCGGCAAACGCCGGGCCGGAACACAGCAGCGCGCAGGCCAGGAGTGCGGATATGGTCTTTTTCAAAACAGCACCACCCCGTAATTAATGGGTGGTGCTATTGTTTGCGCTTTTGCGCCCTTTATGCCTCGACGGCGGCACTGTCCGCGGCGGGGCTGGCCTGGGGCGCGTTCTTCTTGTCGATGAAGGCCTCAGCGCGGTCAAGCAGCTGCGGCACCAGGTCGATTACGCGGTCGAGGGTGGTGATCGCGGGCGGCTGGATATTGAGCATGCGCACCACACCGTCCTTGACGACAAGGAAGCCGATGGGGTCTATCTTTATACCGGCCCCGCTGCCGCCGACGCAGCCGTCGCGCTGTTTTACGAGGTCACCGCCGCCGCCGGCGAATCCCACGCTCACACGGGAGACCGGCACCAGCGTCACGCCGTCGGGCGTGGTGACCGGGTCGCCGACCACGGTATTTGCATCGACCATTTCCTTGATCTTGGCTATGCTCTGTTTAAGAAACTCGGCCATCGGGGTCTGCATCTGTTCCATCGTTTTCCTTCCTTTCCTGGGCGGCGGCCTTTGCGGCCCTGTCCGCACGTCGTTTGATTTTCAGGAAGCCGACGCCCGCCACAGCGGCGACGGCAATTATGCGCGCAAGGTTAATGGTTATCGTCATCCCGGCCTCCAGGCTCATGCTCGGAGCCGAGAAATCCACTCCGGTCTGCACATCGCTGTGCTTCACATTGAAGGCATGCCCCGCTGCGCCTCCCACGGTAGCCACGGCGTAATTGATGACGCCATAGGTCATGACCGTATCATAGGGGTCGTCGCCGCCCACGGTGATGTGCAGCTTGAAGCGGTTTACCGTGAGCTTGCGGCGGAAGCGCGAGATGGTGTTGAGCGCAAGCCTGAGGAGATCGGGGATCATGTCCTTGGTGACCAGCGGAGGTTTGGGCTCCTTTTCCGCCTTCTCCGCGGTTTTTTCCTTCTTCGGCTTTTTCTCCTTCTTGGCCTTTTCCTTCCCGGGCTTGTCCGGCCGCTGCGGACGCGGGAACACCTGTATGTCAAACCACATGACACGCACCGCCGCGCGAACTCCCGCGGCGTCATAGTCCGCGGATACGCCCAGCGGCGTAAAGAGCAGCAAGAGCAGAATCAGAGCTATCACTGCCAGGATTATAAGGACTACCAGGTGAATCACCTCCAAAGGCGGATACCGGCCGCCGCCATCTCCGCGCCTTTGCAAAGGCGCGGCAGCGCAAACCGCTGCTTCCTGCTTTATTCTCCGGCGCACCGGCCCGGTGCGCTCACTCTTCCAGCTCGGTTATCTCCAGCTGCTCGCCGCGGCTTTTGAGCTTGTCCACGGCCTCCTGGAGCTTTTCCAGTCCGTCCGCCTCGTTCATATCCGGCAGCGTGGGCAGTTCATCCAGCGATGTGATGCCCATCACGCGCAGGAAGGCCTCCGTGGTACGGTAGAGCGTGGGGCGTCCGGGCGCGTCCAGGCGGCCGCAGGGCTCGATGAGGCCCTTCTCAGCCAGGCTGGACACGGTATAGGAGCTGTCCACTCCCCTCACCTGCTCCACATAGGCGCGGGTCACAGGCTGGAAATAGGCGATGATCGCCAGCGCCTCCAGCGCGCTGGGCGAGAGCTTCGGCGCAGCCCGGTGTTCTATCACCTTGGCTATCGTCTTGGCATGCTCCGGCGCCGAACAGAGCTGGAGAGTATTGCCCAGCCGCAGCAGGCGGATCCCTCGCGCATTGCTCTCGTAATACTCGGCCAGCTTTGCCGCCGTAACAATTATGTCCTCTTCCGGCACGCCGAAAACCAGCGACAGCCTGGCCACCGGCACCGGGTCGCCGGAGGCGAACAGCACCGCCTCCAGCGCAGGCGTGAGTTCTATTATGTCCATTATTCTTCCTCTATGGCTTCAAGTATCTTTTCCGTGTCTCCGCCGGTGAACTCCAGTACCAGGTCGCCCCCGCGCTCGGTTATCGTGAGGCTGCCCATGGAGCAGAGCTCCAGTACGCTGAGGAACACCGCCACCACCTCGCTGCGGCTCCTGCTCTCAGCGCACAGCTCGCCCAGGGTGGCAGTGCCATGGCCGGTCAGGCGTTCTATAATCTCCCTTGACTTGTCGCGCACACCGTAGACAATGCGCTTGGGCGCCAGACGCACCAGTTCCTGCGCCGCGGGAGGCTTTACGTCCGGGCGCATGAACACGCTGCAAAGTGCGCCCAGCAGCTCTGCCGGCTCATGGCGGTAGTCATACACCTTTGCCGCCGGGTGCAGCGGCTCCTGACGCCGGGTGAAGAGGTCCTTGCCGTTCTCGCTCATGGCGCCGAAGGCCTCCAGCACGCTCTTTACGGCGTCCCGCGCTCCCTTGGCTTTTAGCTGCTCCAGGCTGGTCATGAGCTGTTCCAGCTCCGTCACCTCTTGCTCGGCGGCGAGCAGCGTGCGCGTCTTTATATACAGCAGATACGCCGCCATCTGGACGAACTCGCTGGCGACCTCCAGGTCCATGCGCTGCATTTCGTCCAGGTAGGCGAGATACTGGTCCAGTATCTCGGATACAGATATGTCGCGTATCTCAATCTTGTTCTTGCTCAGCAGCTGCAATATCAGGCCGAGCGGCCCTTCAAAGTCTGCGAGCGAATCCCGCTCGTGCACCACGCCCTCCAGGCGGAACGTCGGGTCGCTCATACGAACAGCCTCATCAGGTCATAGCCCAGCTCCGCGAAGATGAAGAGCCGGTCGAACACCCAGTTTGACGCCGCCGTCAGCGGGTCGAAGGGAAGCCGGTTCATAACCACCACCAGCACAAGGAGCGCTATCATACCGTAGCGCTCGTAGTACATGAGCTTGCGGTAGCTGTGCTCCGGCAGAAAGGCATACAGCACCTTGCTCCCGTCCAGGGGCGGGATGGGTATGATGTTGAAAAGCGCCAGTGTCAGGCTCAGATAGGCCGTGGTGCCTATGGTCTGCGCCACGTAATAGCCGATGGTGGAGCCGGACAGCGGTATAAGCACCAGCCCGTAAATAAAGAGCATGACGACGGCGATCAGCAGATTCGCCAGCGGCCCCGCGGCCGCAGTGAGCGCCATCCCCTGCTTTGGGTCCTTGAAGCTGCGCATATTGACCGGCACGGGTTTGGCCCAGCCGAAGTGGAACACGGCCAGCATTATGAGGCCGATGATGTCGATATGCTTTATGGGGTTTAACGTCAGCCTGCCCGCGCGCCTGGCGGTGTCGTCGCCGAGCATGTACGCGGCATAACCGTGCGCGCACTCGTGCAGCGTAATACAGATGAGCGCCGGGATGACCGACAGCAATATTTGAATCGGCACGGTCCAGTCCAGACCGCGCAGTACGTCACCAAATCCGTTCATGAGACACCTCGTGTTTATTATAACAACTTCTTTTGGGGAATACAAGAGTTGAAGTGGTGGCTTTAAAAAGCCGGACGCAAACTGTACCCCATTTCTTTTGTCTTGCCAAAAGAAACG
>OLRU01000430.1_pt1 | contig 49546 bp, 47 predicted proteins | sample 1672961 | NCBI WGS metagenome assembly OLRU01 (sample SAMEA3136741, study PRJEB25190) | human gut metagenome | biome: human gut; feature: human-associated habitat; material: faeces | place: Austria | collected 2013
TCGGGCGGCGAAGACGCAAGGGAGACGGAGGGAAAAGGGCGAGGACTGTCCGAGCGAAGCGAGTTCCGCAGACCCCGACGGCGACCGTAGCGACAAACCTAAAAGCCCGATAACAGCGGCGGCGCTTCTTGGTTCGTTCTTCTCGCTGCTGAGAAGAATGAACAAATAAAGCGAATTAGTGTAACAAGGACTTTCTTGGGCTGGGAAAGAAAATTCTTTGTATCACAATCCTCCCTTGCCGTGTCCCGTATGCGGGGTATCGCACTGCAATGAGCGGAGGGTTACTCTCACCCTCCTCCTCTGTGTTTTGCGCCGCAAAATATAGGGGAGGTGTCCAAAGGACGGAGGGGTTGATACAAGCCAAAGTTTCTAAGACAAAAAATATCTTGGATTTGCACAGCGGATTAAACCCCACCCCTCAGAAACTCCCGTCTCTGAGAGCTCGCCCCTGTACCGGAATGCTGAACAGGAGAGAAGTGCTAAGCCCCTCGGTAACGAGAGCAGAGAGGAATAGTACGATTTGTCGGACTTATGGCAATTTCGACGCCCTTCGATTTGATATATATGCTGTTAGAACTCGTGTATTTTGAAAGGTTTGTTACCGATTTGGGAAGCTAAGCGAGGAAACCCGCTATTGTACATTTTACCGGTCTTAAAGAGAACAAGACTTTCAGCACCGCTCAATAGGAACATATCGAGGAAGGTTTTCATATAGGCTGAAGTATCGGTTGTTTTGTATCTGATGTGAATCACTTTTCCGGGTATAATATAGGTGCGGGGTAGTGTACTCGCTTTTGCAAGGAAACGTTCACTGTCGGAGGTTACTAATATTTTGTAAAATTCGGGTAAAGTATCTATGAATTTTTTTAATTCGATATAGCATTGTTCTATTAGTAGCTTCTGTTCTCTGGGAGGAAGCATTTCGTCCATACCCTCCGAGTCTTTGAAATCACCGAGTAATTCGAGGAATCGGAAGGAAGCGGCCACATATTTTTCCCCGATGTTTTTGTGATGTAAATCAATGAGCGATTGTAGTTTTTCGGAGGGTGTGAAAAGTTCTCTGAATAAGTTTGGAAACGCTTGGGTATGTATGATGCTGTTGGTGTAGATGTGATATTGTAGATATTGAGAGTTTAGAACGGTATCGTCGAATATTTTTTTATCGATGATACTTTGTCGGGAAGCATGAATATTAGGCAATGTGTCGATGACTACGATTTTAGAGTCGGATAGAGAGTATTTGATTTTTTCTTGTTCTATAATCCAGTTAATTTTATTGGGGAGCAAGTATTCGGTCAATTCGAACGGATAGGTCCAGTTGATTTTGAAGTCGATGTGTTTTTCCTTGCATAAGGAGTAAATAGACAATATTCCCCGTAGCTTGTCTGCCAATCCCGGATTGTAAATGGTATTGTCTACCATTATGATTACGCATTTGTTCCCTGTGTGAATGCATGGTGAGTCGCTTGTTCCCGTTGAATAACGTTGTTGCAATAAATCGATAAACCATCTTGCAGACTCCTCTTTCATCTTTTTTACGGTTTTGGAAGATGGAGATTTATTTTTATAGACCGAGTTGCAATAGTTTAGAATACGATTATATATGGAGGTAAACATGAACTTGCAATTCTTATGAAATGATTGTTTGGGTATACTTAATCATTGAAAATGGGTGTTTGTGCCATATTGATTTTTAAAATACAAATATATAATATTATAATTTAAAAGGGAACGACTTTCTATATAGTTTATAAAATCTATTAAATATTTTTATACGGGTTGTCTTGTTCTGAAAATGTGTTTACATTTACAAATAAATTGTGAAATATAGTGCTATGAGACGGATAAATGCCATGGGAAAGCAAATCTTATTTTTATTGTTCATTTGTAGTATTTCTATTGTTTATGCCGAGGAAAACCGTGTTATTGTAGGGGCTGAAAGAACGGCTGAATATTATCCTCTTTTGGAAGGAAAACGAGTAGCTGTTTTTACCAATCATACGGGTATGATTGGTAATAGACATTTAGTAGATGTTCTGGTCGGAGAGGGTTTGAATGTGGTAACTATCTTCTCTCCCGAGCATGGGTTTCGAGGAAATGCCGATGCCGGAGAGCATGTGTCGGGGTCGATCGATCCTAAGACAGGAATAAAAATAAGTTCACTGTATGATGGAAAATCAGGACGTCCGTCGGACGAATCTATGCGTATGTTCGATGTTTTGGTAGTCGATATTCAAGATGTGGGACTACGGTTTTATACCTACTATATTTCAATGGTTAAGTTGATGGATGCATGTGCCGAACATGGTCGTATGGTGATTGTTTTGGATCGTCCGAATCCTAACGGTCATTATATCGACGGGCCTATTCTTGATATGAAATATAAATCAGGAGTAGGTTGGTTGCCTATACCGGTAGTGCACGGTATGACTTTGGGAGAATTGGCTCGTATGGTAAACGGGGAGCGTTGGCTCTCCGAGGGTCGCATTTGTGATTTGACTGTGATACCGTGTAAAAATTATACACATCGAACTATGTATGAACTTCCCATTCCTCCTTCTCCTAATTTGCCGAATATGAAATCGATATATCTTTATCCGTCGACTTGTTATTTCGAGGCGACTCCGGTAAGTTTGGGCCGGGGAACCGATTGGCCGTTTCAAATTTATGGACATCCCAACATGGTAGGTTATACATTCTCTTTTACTCCTCGTAGTGTACCGGGAGCGAAAAATCCTCCTTTGTTGAATAAGAAATGTTACGGTGTGGATTTGACTCGATTATCCAATGAAGAAATATGGGAAAAGGGTATTAATTTCGATTATGTGATAGATGCTTATCGCAACCTTAATTTAGGAGATCATTTCTTTCGCCCGTTTTTCGAGAAATTGATAGGTGTGGATTATGTACGTGAAATGATAAAGGCGGGGAAATCGTCCGAAGAAATAAAGGCTATGTGGCATGATGACGTAGAAAAATTCAGAGAGCAACGTCGTCCTTATTTATTATATGAAGAGTAATAACCATTAAATTTAATAAAAACAAATGACACCTGCTGTTGTCTTGATCACCATTTTTGCTTATTTCATTGTTTTGTTCGGTATTTCCTATATAGTAGGACATAGAGCCGATAACCAGGGCTTTTTTGTGGGTAATCGTAAATCTCCCTGGTATGTTGTAGCTTTTGCCATGATTGGCTCTATGATTTCAGGCGTAACATTCATTTCGGTTCCGGGTATGGTTGCGGCCAGCGGCTTTTCCTATTTACAAATGGTTTTAGGTTTCGTGGTCGGACAGATACTGATTGCTTATGTGCTGGTTCCGCTATTTTATAAAATGAACTTAGTTTCCATTTATGAGTATTTAGAGAACCGGTTCGGCATGTCTTCCTATCGTACAGGAGCTTGGTTTTTCTTCATATCCAAGATGCTCGGTGCTGCGGTAAGATTATTTTTAGTCTGTGTGGTTTTGCAGTTACTCGTTTTCGGGCCGATGAAGTTACCATTTCTTTTAAATGTAATTTTTACAGTAGGATTAGTTTGGCTTTATACCTTTCGAGGTGGAGTAAAGTCATTGATTTGGACCGATACGTTGAAAACCGTGTGTCTCATTGTTTCTGTCATATTGTGTATTTATTATATCGCTACCGATTTGCATTTGGACTTTGGCGGTTTATGGCAGACGATAAATCAATCGGATATGTCGCGTATGTTCTATTTTGACGATGTGGACGACAAGCGATATTTCTTTAAACAATTCTTGGCAGGGGTCTTTACGATGATTGCCATGAATGGTCTCGACCAAGACATGATGCAACGAAATTTGAGTTGCAAGAACTTCAAGGATTCTCAAAAAAATATGATAACTAGCGGTATTTCGCAGTTTTTCGTAATATCCCTGTTTTTGATGCTGGGCGTTCTTTTGTATGTATATGCCGAGATAAACGGCATTCAAGCTCCACAAAAGAGTGACGAATTGTTTCCTATGATTGCGACACAAGGATATTTTCCTGTAATTGTCGGAATTTTGTTTGTTGTCGGACTTATATCTTCGGCATATTCGGCGGCGGGCTCGGCTTTGACCGCTTTGACAACTTCGTTTACAGTCGATATTCTGGGAGTGAAAGGTAAAAGCGAAGACCAAGTTGTCAGGCTCCGTAAGCGAGTGCATGTGGGTATGGCCGTGGTCATGGGTGTTGTGATTTTTGTTTTTAACTTGCTCAATAATACGAGTGTCATCGATGCCGTTTATATTTTAGCCAGTTATACCTATGGTCCTATATTGGGGTTATTTGCTTTTGGTATATTTGTAAAGAAGCAGGTAAAAGATAAGTACATACCATTGGTTGCCATACTTTCCCCTATTCTATGCTTTATATTAGATCGGAATTCTCAGGCTTGGTTCGGAGGGTATTCGTTCAGTTATGAATTACTGATATTGAATGCTCTGTTCACATTCATAGGTTTATTGTTCCTGATAAGGAAACAGACCCCCGGATCCACAAAATCATAAGGTGTATGAAGTACAGTATTTCCGGTATCATAATAGGGCTTGTTTCTCTTCTTTCATCTGTGTCTGCGGGCGAATGGATTCGTATCAATCAATTAGGTTATTTGCCCGAATCTCCTAAGGTAGCGGTATTTATGAGCGAAGGAAAAGCTGCTGTGGAAGAATATGTACTTGTCGAGGTGTTTACCGGGGAGATTGTGAAGCGGTTTGATAATCCGAAAAAGGCGAATACATGGGGACGTATGCAGTCTGTTTATCGTCTCGATTTCAGCGATTTTAAAACAGAGGGAACTTATGTGTTAAGAGTAGGGGAAACTATGTCTCCTCGGTTTGTCATAGGCAATCGGGTATATGACGGAACCGCCGATTTCATTTTGCGGTATATGCGACAGCAACGTTGCGGTTTTAATCCGTTCGAACGGGACAGTTGCCATATTCACGATGGATATATCGTTTATCACCCGACGAGAAATGGCGAACGAATCGACGTTCGGGGTGGTTGGCATGATGCGAGCGACCAGTTACAATATGTTACCACATCGGCTAATGCTACCTATCAAATGATGTTTGCCTATTTGAAAAATCCGGATTCTTGGCAAGCACTACTCCAAGTGAACTTTTTCCGCTTCCCGGCATGCCTATAAGTATAATATTATTCATGTGTACCTCCATACGCCTGAGATTTATCTTGTACAGCAGTCATACATTTCCTTAAGCTCATCAACTGTAAATGTATAATGTGAATTACAGAAGTGACAATTAACCTCAATTGGCTCACCATCATCAATCATCTTCTGTATTTCTTCTTTTCCTACACTGATAACAGCTTTGCTCACTCTGTCCTTAGAACAGTTACAGTAAAACTTTGTTGGAATAGTGTCAAGAATATCAAGCTCCATATCCCCAAGAATATGTTCCAGAATCTGTTCAGGAGTCATTCCTTCCTCCAGCATGGCTGTAACAGACTTAATCTCCTTAATTCTTGCCTCAAGCTTATCTATAAATTCATCCGTTGCTCCCGGCATAAGCTGGATAATAAATCCTCCAGCCTGCTCAACAGTATTATCCTTATTCATAAGAACACCAAGTCCTACAGAAGATGGAACCTGCTCACTGTTAGCAAAATAATAAGTAAGGTCATCTGCAATCTCACTTGTAATAAGAATAGTATCACCGACATATGGCTCTTTAAGTCCAATATCCTTAATTACGCTTAATACACCAATTCCTACCGCATCTGCAATATCAAGCTTTCCATCCTTAAGCGGAAGCATAACCTGTGGATTGCCAACAAATCCCTTAACCTCCCCCTTAGGATTAGCTGTAACAGTCATACTCCCGATTGGACCATTGCCCTTTATCTGTACAGTAAGAATATCCGCATCATTCTTCATCATTGCGCCCATCATCGCACCACCTGTAAGAAGTCTTCCAAGTGCAACAGTTGCGATAGGACTCATGTTATGTCTTTCTTTTGCTTCTTCAACAAGCCCTTTAGTTGTAGCGGCAAATGCTCTTACCTGGCCACCTGCTGCTGTGGCTCTAACAATATAATCACCCATAATTATCTCCTTATTATTTCTCAATCACAAAATATAATCTTTCCGACTTATCGTCAGGCATATCCTTAGTAAATGCATTATACACATTTTTCACGGTAAGTCCAGCCTTATTAACTGCACCTGTAACCTCATCTATAGTAAAGCCATGCTGATAGTGCTGTTCTTCAAATCTGTCAAATGTACCATCCTCATTCTTAACAAACACAGCAAGCTCATATTCATTATTGCGTTCTTCCTCATCATAATAGTTGTCCCATATAAATGCGGAATCTTCCCTGTTCTCAGCATATGTATTCTCAGCAAGTATATCCCTAAAGAAATGTATTGTCTTTAAATCAAATATAAATACACCGCCTTTTTTAAGGTTCTCACTAACACATGCAAATACACTTTCAAGGTCAGGAACAGATGTAATATAATTCATGGAATCCCCTATACTTATCATACCGTCTACTTCATAAGGCACTTCAAAATCCCTCATATCCTGACATGTATATATAACCTGCGAACCCTCTTCAAATGTTTTCTCAGAAGCTATAGACAGCATATCCTCAGACATATCAAGTCCAACACAGTCATAGCCTTCCTTAGCAAGCATTCTTGTAACAGTTCCTGTTCCACAGCCCAATTCAAGCACCGATGAATCACATGACACACCATTTTCCTTAAGGAGAGCAATCATGTACTGCCCCCATTCCTCATATGGAATATTATCCATATACTCATCATAAACATATGCAAAGCCTGTATATGCATCCATTATAATTACCTCTTATCATTCCTGTACTTAACATTAAAATGACCTGCCATTATCTGGCAGGTCTTAGTGTTTAAAAGCTATGCATTCTTTCCACAGCACTGCTTATATTTCTTTCCACTTCCGCATGGGCACGGATCATTTCTTCCGATTTTCTTGCCCTTAACAACAGTTCCAGAAAGCTTCTGCTTCTTGTAAAGGTCTTTTCTTGTCTGCTCATCAAGAAGGTTATCCCACTGTGGCAATTCATAAAGCCAGTCAGCCTTGCAGCCTACCATGTTGTAATAAAGTTTTTCCTTGTCATAATCGAGACTAACTTCTGTATTCTCATCCATAGTTTCAATTGGATTAGGAGTCTTTAAGCTGTCATTGATACCATCAAGGAATCCTGTCATAAGAAGTACTTCTACTCCAAACTTCTCTGCTAATTCTTTAACAGTTCCTTTAACTACTGTATCAGAATCTGCGAGAATCTGCTCATAAATAGCCTTCTCCTGATTAAAATATGAACCCCAGAATTCTGAAGCGTTCTTCTGATCCATCTCTGTCTCGTATGCGAGTTTTCTCCATGTTTCTAATAATGCCATGTCTGATTGTTACCTTTCAAAATATTAATTATGTGTACTGGTTGTATGTATAACCAGATGAGTATGAATACAGTCCATTAGATGTATAAGAATTCTTAGTAGATAATTCTGATAACTGTGATACTGCATTACCATATATAGTTGAAGCCTTGGCAGATATTGTCTGTCCAAATGAGCCGGAATCCTTGAATACCGACTTAACCACAGCCATATCTGAAGCCTTTAACTTATCCTCGTCTACCGTCAGCTTATTATCTGAGCCGACAGATATACCAATCTTCTTAAGAAGATCAGCATTAACCCTTGTATAATTCACCATATTAGATGCACTGTTAAGCACATATCTGCTTGAAGAATCTGCTGTAGATGATACTAAAGAATTATAATTCTTAACAAATGAAGATACTGCCTTTGCAATCTTATCAGTATCATATTCTTTAGCTGTATTGCCATCTTTATCTGTCTTATCAACTTTAGACCACAGAGAGTACTTCTTAAGTTCTGATGCTGAATCCACAAGTGATGCTGCGTTGTCTCTGTTTACCGTCGCATTATTCTTCTGTATATCAATACTCTGTACCTTACCGGTATTCTTATTGGCAGTCGCACCATCCGTTGATTCAGAAGCCTTATTGCTGTAATACTTCCTCATCAGTTTGCTATAAGAGCCATTCTTTATTGAATTATAAGTTGTAAAATCAATGCCATATGACAATGATGTTCCACTAGACGAATTATTGAGTCCTGCGAACAATGCTGATATTGTACTGGCATTATAAGCATTAATTGACATATGCATACCTCCTTGTCTATTGATTCTGTTTCCTAATAGTTACATCGGCCTCCATGCCTCATTTAATTATAACATTTTTTATCTGTTACGCAACATTTTTATAAATAACTTGAGCGGCATGCCAATGTAATGTATATTATTAAGTATCTGACATTGGAGGTCTTATTCATGAAACGATTAAAACGATTTGCTGCATTAACTGCAGTCATACTCTGGGGCATAATGATAATCGCTACTTTAATACTTGCATTCATAGACAATGAGGCATGTCATAAAGTATTTACAGGTCTGCTCTTCACAGACATTGTATTTCCTGTTGTAATATATGCAATGACACTTGTATACAAGATTCTTTCAGGAAGGAATAAGCAGTAATTTTACTGCCTTCCTTCCATAATCTTAATTGTAGCGCTTGTTCCAAGCCTGTCAGCTCCGGCATCTATCATGGCAGCTGCTGTGTTGTAATCTCTTATTCCGCCTGCCGCTTTAACCTTACACTTTCCTTCCACATGGGCTTTCATAAGTGCAACATCACTTATTGTTGCACCTCCTGTAGAGAATCCTGTTGAAGTCTTAACATAATCAGCTCCTGCCTTAACAGACAGTTCGCACGCCTTAATCTTCTCCTCATCAGTCAGAAGACAGTTCTCGAATATAACCTTTAAAACTTTTCCTGCACATGCATCCCTTACTGCTTTAATATCTTCATACACAGCATCATATTCACCTGCTTTAAGAAGTCCTACAGGTATAACCATGTCAATCTCATCCGCACCATCTTTTACTGCTTTCTTAGTCTCATAAGCCTTTACATCTGTATTCATAGCTCCTAACGGAAATCCAACAACAACACATGTCTTAACATTACTTCCGGAAAGACATTCCTTTGCAAATGCTGTATATATTCCATTAACACATACTGATGCAAAATCATACTTTTTTGCTTCTTCACATAATGTACGGATATCATCCTTAGTCGCTTCCGGCTTTAAGTTAGTGTGGTCAAAATATTTATTAAACTTCATATATCCCTCCTTGTTTTGCGAAGCAAAATCCGAACCCCCTCAGATGAGGAGAGGGATTTACCTCCAATTACCTATAAAAAGACCGTATCTGCAAAACTGTTGTACTGCAGATACGGTAATGTTAAATGTTTTTATTTAGAAAATTTACTCTTTCTGTGGATAATCTCATGTCTTCCAGGACCATTAGATACCATTGTGATAGGGGCCTCAATTTCCTGCTCAATAGCCTCAATATAGTTACGGCACTCGACAGGAAGCTCTTCATAGTTAGTAATTCCTCTGATATCTGACTTCCAGCCTGGCATAGTCTTTAATACCGGCTTAGCCTTCTCAAGCTGTGGAGTAGTTGGGAAATCCTTAGTAATCTTTCCATCTATCTCATATCCAACGCACATTGGAATCTCATCAAGATATCCAAGTACATCAAGAACTGTAAGAGCAACCTCTGTTGTTCCCTGCATTCTTACACCATAACGTGTAGCAACTGCATCAAACCATCCCATTCTTCTAGGACGTCCTGTTGTAGCTCCGAATTCGCCACCGTCTCCACCTCTGCGTCTGAGTTCATCTGCCTCATCTCCAAAGATTTCGCTTACAAATGCTCCGGCACCAACTGCTGAAGAATACGCCTTAACAACTGTAACAACATCAGTAATTGATGCAGCCGGAATACCAGCGCCAATAGCACCATAAGGAGCTAATGTTGATGATGAAGTAACCATTGGATATATACCATGATCTGTATCCTTAAGAGAACCTAACTGGCCTTCAAGTAAAATCTTCTTTCCGTCTTTAAGTGCCTGATGTAAAAATGCTGATGTATCACATACATATGGTTCAACCATCTCTTTATATTCCATAAGAGTATTAAATATCTCTTCTTCGTTAAGAAGTGGCTGATGATAGAGATGCTCAAGCATAACATTCTTTAATGTGCATACATTGTCAATCTTTTCCTTAAGTTCCTGCTCGTCTCCAAATAATTCATTAACCTGGAAACCAATCTTAGCATACTTATCTGAATAGAATGGAGCAATACCTGACTTGGTAGAACCAAATGATTTACCAGCAAGTCTTGCTTCTTCATATGTATCAAATGCAACATGATAAGGCATAAGAATCTGTGCCCTGTCTGATACAAGAATCTTAGGCATTGGTACATTACGGTCTGTAAGGCTCTTTAATTCCTTAACAAGATATGGAATATTAAGAGCTACGCCGTTGCCAATGACACTTGTTGTATGGTTATAGAAAACTCCAGAAGGTAAAAGATGAAGCGCGAACTTTCCATAATCATTAATAATAGTATGTCCCGCATTAGCTCCTCCCTGGAATCTTACGATGATGTCTGATTCTTCGGCAAGCATATCAGTAATCTTACCCTTTCCTTCATCACCCCAGTTAGCACCTACAATAGCTTTTACCATAGCGTCCTCCAATCTGTTTTAAAAAACACAAACATTAAATTAAGCTATTGACGGGAATTGAACCCGTGACCTCTTCATTACCAATGAAGTGCTCTACCCCTGAGCTACAATAGCATGTGTCTTAACACACCTATTCATAATATTATAGGTTGGTTATTTTGTCAACTTTATTCCTTATCCTTTGTATAGCATTATCTATAGATTTTGGCGGCTTATCGAGCATCTGCGCAATAGCTATATAATCTTTGCCAGACATATATAATTCCAGCACATTTTTTTCAAAATCACTTAACACACTGTATAATTTATCTTCTAAACTTTCAGCATTTTCCTGATCAATAAAAAGTCTTTCCGGATTCTGTTCCTTATCAGACTTTAGTACATCCACCAGCTTTACCTGAGAATCATCTTCTGGATTGACCGGCTCATCAAAAGAAACATATGTATTAAGTGGTGTATTCTTCTTTCTGTTAGAAGCTGTAACCGCATTAAGAATCTGCCTGTTTATGCACATTCCTGCAAATGTCATGAAAGAAGCATCCTTTTGCTTATCATAGTCACGGACAGCCTTATAAAGGCCTATCATTCCCTCCTGAATTAAATCATCACTGTCTCCTCCGGCAAGAAACATAGCCTTTGCTTTCTTTCGCACTATATACTTATATCTTTCAAATATGTACTCAATTGCCTGCTCATCACCTGCCCTGTACATATCAATAAGCTCTTCATCAGGATACTCTTCCAAATGTTTCATAAAAAACTCCCTAATTAAGTCTCTGACGGACTATTTCGTATGCAAGAACACCTGCTGCAACTGAGGCATTTAAGGAATCAATGTCACCCTTCATAGGAATTGATGCGATGAAATCACATTTATCCTTAACAAGACGGCTTACCCCATTGCCCTCATTACCTATAACAAGGCCGATAGGACCTTTGAGATTAAGATTATACATTGTCTCCCCACCCATATCAGCACATACAAACCAGAGTCCCTGCTTCTTAAGTTCCTCGATTGTCTGTGAAATATTAGTAACCTTAGCTACAGGTGTGTAATTAATCGCGCCTGCTGATGTCTTGGCTACAGTTGCTGTAAGTCCGACAGCTCTTCTCTTAGGAATAATAACTCCATGTGCACCTGCAAGGTTGGCAGTTCTTATAATAGCACCAAGATTGTGAGGATCCTCTATCTCATCAAGAATGAATATAAATGGATCTTCTCCCTTTTCCTTAGCTGCTGCAAGTATATCCTCAACCTCTGCATATTCATAAGCTGCGCCAATGGCAACAACTCCCTGATGATGTCCTGTTCCTGCAAGTCTGTCGAGTCTTTCCTTATCAACATAATTGATAATTGCATCTGTTTTCTTTGCTTCCCTGACAATGCTCTTTATTGGTCCATCCTGACAGCCGTCAAGAATAAAAAGCTTATCAATAGTTTTACCAGAGCGGAATGCCTCTAATACAGCATTTCTTCCCTGAAATGTTAATTCATTATATCTCATATATTTCTCCTTATATTAACAAAGCAGAATCCAGTTATCCATTACAGATATGGATTCCGCTTTGCCGGCTCTACTTTAACCCAAGGCTTTCCAGTCCTGCTTTAACCAGTTCCATCATCCGCTCATACTGCCCACTAAGATACAGATATCCAATAAGAGCCTCAAAACCCGTTGCTCTTCTGTAATCTCCGATACTTGCATTCTTGGCAGATGTGTATGACTTTGCATTACGTCCTCTCTTATACACAGCTTCCTCATGTTCACTGAGCATAGGCTCTATTACACCTATCATGGCTGATTGGGATTCTGCCTTAACAATACTGCTCGTTTTCTTGTTAAGCTTATTAACCTGCATATTCCCCTGCTCTATAACCCATGTCTTAATGACAAGGTCATATATGCTGTCCCCGATATATGCAAGAACAAGAGGTGATAACTGCGAAGGCTCTGTATGCTTCATATCCAGACCTTCATATATGCATTTTACAAGGTCGTTATCTAGGCTCTGCTCCATCTTACGCCCTCTCTTGTATCCTTAAGAACAATTCCCTTTGCTAATAACTCATCTCTGATTTCATCAGCTCTTGCAAAATTCTTATCTTTTCTTGCCTGCTGTCTCTCGGCAATAAGTGCCTCGATATCCTCGTCAAGCATTTCTTCCTTCTTATCTGTCTTAAGTCCAAGAATATCTGTAAGAGTTGTAATCTTCTTCATAAGAGTATCGATGTACTCCTTGGAATTATCTGAGTTTGAATTAGAGTTAGCAAGCTTTACAAGTTCAAATATAGCTGATATTGCGTCTGCTGTATTGAAATCATCGTCCATTGAATCTTCGAATTTCTTATAAATGTCATCTATAGAAGCTATTATCTTCTTCTCATCCTCTGTCATTGGAACATCCTTGGCATTCTCTGACAGATGTCTTAAATTATCAACTGCAGTTAAGATTCTGTCTAACCCGTTCTTTGCTGATTCCATAAGGTCATGGCTGAAATTAACAGGATTACGGTAATGTGCGCTTAACATGAAGAACCTTAACACTTCAAGGTCGTATTCCCTGCTTATATCTCTTACTGTAAAGAAATTGCCTAAAGACTTAGACATCTTCTTGTTATCAATATTAAGAAATGCATTGTGCATCCAGTACTTAGAGAATGGTACTCCATTAGCTGCCTCTGACTGCGCAATCTCATTCTCATGGTGAGGGAATATTAAATCCTCTCCTCCCGCATGGATATCGATTTCGTCAGCAAGGTACTTCTTAGACATAACAGAACATTCAATATGCCAGCCAGGTCTTCCATCGCTCCAAGGTGATGGCCATGATGGCTCTCCTTCTTTCTTAGGCTTCCAGAGAACGAAATCAAGTGGGTCTTCCTTCTCATCCTCACCTGTAACTTTAAGGCTGTGTGCCTCATCTCTATGCCCTGCCTCTAAGTCATCAATATTTTTCTTAGACAGCTTTCCATATTCTGCAAATTTTCTTGTTCTGTAATATACAGTTCCATTGACTTCATAAGCATAACCCTTGTCAATAAGAGTCTGTATCATATCAATCATTCCGCCAATTTCCTGAGTTGCAAGAGGATGTGTTGTTGCAGGCTTAATATTCATACCCTCCATATCTTTCTTACATTCAGCAATGTATCTTGTTGAAATCTCCTCAGCAGATACACCTTCTTCATTAGCTTTCTTAATAATCTTATCGTCTACATCTGTAAAGTTAGATACATAATTAACATCATATCCCTTGTACTCAAGATATCTTCTTACTGTATCAAATACAATCATAGGTCTTGCGTTACCAATATGAATAAGGTTGTATACAGTAGGTCCGCAGACATACATTTTAACCTTACCTTCTTCTAATGGCTTAAACTCTTCTTTTCTTCTGGATAAAGTATTATAAATCCTCATGTCAGATTTCCTTTCATAATCACACTTTAGTTATCATCATATGAACTGCGGCTTTCATTCACGCTGTTCTCAAGGTGTGCAAGTCTCTTCTTAAGTCTTGCGTTCTCCTGCTTTAAGTTCTCAATCTCCTGCATAACAGGATCCGGAAGATGTATCTGGTCTAAATCATCAACCAGTCTTACGCTATCCTGAATAACAATTCTTCCCGGAACGCCAACCACCGTAGAATTCGCCGGCACATCCTTTAATACAACAGAACCCGCACCAATCTTGCAGTTATCACCTATAGTAACTGAGCCAAGAATCTTTGCTCCTGCTCCTACCATAATATTATCTCCAAGAGTAGGATGTCTCTTACCCTGTTCCTTGCCTGTTCCTCCAAGTGTAACGCCCTGATAAAGTGTTACATTGTTACCGATAATAGCTGTCTCTCCGATAACAACTCCATGTCCATGGTCAATAAAAAGGCCCTCGCCAATCTGTGCTCCCGGATGTATCTCAATTCCTGTCTGTCTTGCAGTTTTCTGTGAAATCTTTCTTGCCTTGTAATATTCACCCTTAAGATATAACTTATGGGCTTTTCTATATTTAAGTATTGCCTTAAAACTAGGATAAAGATACACCTCTTTATCCGACTTAATAGCAGGATCTCTATCCTTTATTACCGCTATTTCCTGCTTTACATAATCTCTATATTTCATAATCTGTTAATCCTGACTTTTCTATTCTTAATTATATTATATGAATTAAAGCTGCAAATGTATTGTCAGTTCTATCTGTTCTGACAGCCCATGCAACCACCACAGTCAGGTCTACAGTTTGTCATATCAGCAGCGCCGTATATATAATTAGAAACAGAATTAAGTGAGCATATTGCCTGTGAAGAAATACCCTCTCCACTTCCGGTAAATCCAAGTCCCTCTTCTGTAGTAGCCTTAACATTGACTCTGTCAACATCAATCTTTAAAGCATCTGCGATATTCTTTCTCATATCATCAATATATGGGCGCATCTTAGGCTTCTGTGCAATAATAGTAGCATCAATATTTTCTATAATATAATTAGCCTCATCTATCTTCTTTCCAACCTCTTCCAGAAGCCTGATACTTGATATTCCCTTGTATCTGTCATCTGTATCCGGGAAATGCTTTCCTATATCTCCAAGTGCAGCCGCACCCAGTAATGCATCCATAATGGCATGAAGAAGCACATCTGCATCAGAGTGTCCAAGCAGACCTAATTCATATGGAATCTCAACTCCGCCCATGATAAGCTTACGGTCTTTAACCAGTTTATGAACATCATATCCCATTCCAACTCTCATATAGCTCCTCCTTAATCTTGATTGCAACATTAATTGTTTACCTAGTCCATATAAGTAAAGCACATTTTAGCTGGATTATCAAGTGAAATTGACACCAGCTCACTTTACCTTCTTATATCCACCAGCTGCCTCAATATCCACCACTTCAAACACAGTCAGCACATCCCCATGCACCTTGAATCTGATATCAAAGCCTGAAAATGTTACACCATAAGCCCTTGACTCGTCTGTATCATAAGCCGGTCTTGGGTCCTGCTCTAATATTTTAACCGCTGCTGTCTGTTTGTTTTCCGGCATTATTGCAAGCAGGTCTGATGGAAATATCACTTTAAGATTTCTGTTATAAGTGACTGCCGTAAATCCTTCTTTTGCCTCTGGGTGTGAGTCTGTGAATTTTACATACGGCTTGATATCGTATATCGGCGTGCCATCAACCATATCCACCCCTGAAACGAATAGTACCGGTCCTTTATCTGCCGTATATTCTATGTGTTCTAATTTCACACATGACAGCCCAATATCATTCGGTCTGAACGGCGACCTTGTTGCAAACACTCCCATTCGTACTTTCCCTCCAAGTCTTGGAGGAGTTACCGTTGACGCTATAGTTTTCTTCTGCGACTTGGAAAACTGCCATAAAACCCATATATGTGAAAAATCCTCCAATCCCCTGAAAGCCTCTGGTTGTCTGTATTCTGGTTCAAATGTTATGACACCTTTTAATTCCTCTATCAATCCACTCTGTCTTGGAATCCCAAATTTTGTTGGAAAATCTGTTGAAATGTGACCTATTATGTTCATTTTACACCTCTGGATTATCACTTTTTTTATTGACCTGCCCCATAAAAAGAACTAATATTAATTTATTATAGAAAATATGAGGTCTTTAGTCACAATGAAAATCAATAATCTTATTGTTAAAATATTTTTATGTATATATCTTGTAATAATTATAACCGGAGTTGTCATCTTTGAAAACATCGGTTTTGGCGGTGGCGGTCTTGAAAAAAACATTCACACTGCCAGCAATTCTGAAACCCAGCCAGTTACTGTTAAAGATATCAGTTCAGAAACTGTGTCTAAAACAACGCCTGCTGTAACAGTTAAAGAAACTGCTTCTTCTCAGGATGTAACAAAACAGGAATCCACCGTCGTGACTGAAACTCAGACAGAAACTGTAGAATCTGAAACATCCTGTGAATCCTCCGAGCCAGAAACCGTTCAGACTGAAGTCCAAAACACACAGCCTGAAACAGCCGCCCAGCCATCGTATACATTTGCAAATGGACGCATAACCAATACATCTGCTCTTAAAAGTTACCGTGTGACAGGTGCTTCCTATGTCAATATGCATAAAGACAAAAACGGCAGCCACTCCTTTGCAGTTGTGCCAGGAGGGACTACCGGTTCTATATCATCTGTTGGTGCTTATTACACCCTTATTGATTATAATGGTACAAGCGGTTATGTATACAATTCATACCTTGAAGTGTATTAGAATTAAAACAATACAAAGCTGAGTGCAATAACTGCTATACCAAGAATTATTCTGTACACACCGAACACCTTGAAATCATGCTTCTTGATGTATCCCATAAGGAACTTGATTACGAATACTGATACAAAGAACGCAACAAGGCAACCTACAATGAGGACAACCCACTCTGTTCCTGTCATAGCCATTCCCACAGCAGCATATTTAGCAATCTTTAAAAGACTTGCTCCGAACATTACAGGTACTGCAAGGAAAAATGTAAATTCAGCCGCAACGCTTCTTGATACTCCGATTATGAGTGCTCCGATAATTGTTGCACCTGATCTTGATGTACCTGGAAATACTGCTGCTATAAGCTGGAACAGACCTATTATTATTGCTGCCTTATAAGTTATCTCACCTATACTTCTGATTGCTGGCCTGCTGCCTTTCTTTGCATTCTCCACAACTATAAAAACTATACCTACAACGATAAGTGCAATAGCAACAGGGATTGGATGATAGAATAATTCATCTATCTTATCATCGAAAATCAATCCGACAATTGCTGCCGGAATACATGCTATTATAATCTTAATCCACATTGCAAGTGCGCCATCTTTCCAAGCTGCTTTCTTACCACTCTTAGTCTTCTTCATATAGAAAGGCCACAATTTATTCCAGAATAATATAACTACGGCCATTATTGCTCCAAGCTGGATAACTACCTGAAACATCTTATAAAAATCTGCGGATACATTAAGTTTGACTACCTGGTCAAGCAGAATCATATGCCCTGTGCTGCTTATAGGCAGCCATTCTGTAATTCCTTCGACTATACCGAAAAGAATTGCCTTTAAAATCTCTAGTAACATGACTATCTCCTTAATATTTAATTATTATGCTTCATTCTTACCAGTCGCCTCTGCAAGTTCTCTCTTATATCTTGCAAGCTGCCCCTCAGTATTCATTATCCTTCTGCTCTGTTCAGATATTGTCTGGTTAAGCTGTTCTATTGTTTCTGTCTGGTCATCTTTCTTTCCTGCAACAACAACCATTCCAAGACACACAATAACAAAAAGCCCTACACCAGCCATGGTACATATACTCTGTCCTATAAATATAAATATTCCGGTTCCAATAAGAATAAGTAATCCAGTTATTCCAAGAATAACTATCTTTAGTCTGTCTGATTTCTTCAAAGCATTTCCCTTCTTTCCTGAAGCATTTGCTTTGTATTATATACCACTTATGCCTTTCTGCCAAGACTAATGCCTAAGCTTTCAGCCTGTCTTATAAGTTCATTATCTACGTTAACCATCTTTGTTTTACCTGCAACCTCTTCAAGTGGTATCTTAGAGAATTTTCCATCTTTGATGCATACCATATTGCCATAATCTTTTCTTAATATAAGTCCTGCAGCCTCAACTCCGATTCTTGTTGCAAGTATTCTGTCTGATGCACTTGGAATTCCGCCGCGCTGTACATGTCCCGGTATTGTAACTCTTACTTCCTGACCGGCTTTTTTCTGCAGCTCATCACTCAACTGATATGCTACTGATGGAAATGTATATGTCTTTCTCTTTTCTTTCAGCTCTTTCTTTGACAGCTTTGCATCCTCATCTGATATTGCACCCTCAGCCATTGCAATTATAGTAAATTTCTTGCCCTGCTTTTCACGCTTTCTGATTGTATTCAACACCTCATCAACATTATATGGAATTTCAGGTATAAGTATGATATCTGCCCCTCCTGCAATTCCTGAATGAAGTGTAAGCCAGCCTGTTTTATGTCCCATAATCTCGACAATAAACACTCTGCTGTGTGAGGCTGCCGTTGTGTGGATCTCATCAATAGTTCTTGTCGCAACATCTATAGCTGACTGAAATCCAAAACTCATCTCAGTTCCTTCTATATCATTATCAATAGTCTTAGGAAGAGTAACGACATTTAACCCCTTCTGCGATAAAAGAGCCGCAGTCTTATGCGAGCCGTTTCCACCAAGCATTACCAGGCAGTCAAGTTTTAAATCCTTATAAGTCTTAATCATGCCTGCAACCTTATCGCGTCCTTCCTCATCAGGCTCATTGATATATTTAAAAGGTGTTCTGGAAGTTCCAAGAATTGTTCCTCCCTCTGTGAGAATCCCACTAAAATCCTCTTCTTTCATCAGTTTGTAATTCTTAGTAATCATTCCTTTATAACCATCAAGAAATCCGTATATTTCAACATCATTTGAATTATTATACAAAGTTTTGGCAACACCTCTCATTGCCGCATTAAGAGACTGGCAGTCTCCACCACTTGTAAGCATACCTATCTTCATACCTGTTAGCCTCCATTTTCTTAATTATTCTGCACTGGCTGCCGCTTCATAGCTTTCTTCGTATAAAGTTTCCTGTGAATCAATCTTAGGATTATTGATATGTCTGTCACAGTATACTCCATCACTATTCTGCTCTTTGCCTTTCTCGTCATCCTGCATAATAAGATCAAATATATGAATTATGCGTTCCTGACAATGCTTATCAAGCACAGGTGCAGCAACCTCCACACGTCTTGTAGTATTTCTTGTCATAAAATCTGCCGATGCAATATATATCTTCTGGTCATCTCCTCTTCCAAAACGATATATTCTTGAATGCTCAAGGAAGCGGCCAACAACACTTACCACGCGGATATTATCTGTATAGCCTTTAACTCCCGGCTTTATACAGCATATTCCTCTTACTTCAAGATCTATTTTAACACCTGCCTGTGAAGCTTCAATTAACTTCTCAATAATAAGCTTGTCTGTAAGGGAATTAATCTTAACTCCAACATATCCCTCTTCACCGTTCTTTACCTTATCAATCTGCTCATCTATCATTGAAAGAATTCTGTTCTGCAGGCAATTTGGCGCAACAAGAAGCTGGTTAGAATCATCTACTGTCTCACCCTTCTGCAAGGCTGCAAATACCGCAGCCGCATCCGCACCTATCTCCTGATTAGCTGTAATAAGCGACAGATCTGTATATAATCTTGAGGTCTTTTCATTATAATTGCCTGTTCCTATCTGTGTTATATATGAAAATGTATTATTAACCGAACGTGTTATAAGGCATAACTTTGAGTGTACCTTGTAATCACCCAGACCATATAAAAGCTGGCATCCGGCTTCTTCTAATCTCTTAGACATTTCAATATTATTAGCCTCATCAAATCTGGCTCTCAGCTCCACAAGAACAATAACCTCTTTACCATTTTCAGCCGCTTCAATAAGAGTCTCAACTATCTTACTTCTGTCAGCAACTCTGTAAAGAGTCATCTTTATTGATACAACAGTCGGGTCACTAGCTGCTTCCTCCAGCATAGATATGAATGGTCTCATACTCTCAAATGGATATGAAAGAACAACATCTTTCTTCTCAATCTGTGGAATTATCTTTTCATTCATACTGATTTCTTTACCTGGCTGTGGAACTCTTTTCTTATAAAATAGCTCAGGCTTATTCTTTAACACGTTCTGCAGCTGGAATACAAATGACATATCCAGTGGAGTTCTCTCTTCAATCAGGTGTTTTGCACCTATTTCCAGATAATCTGTAAGCTTTTTCTTTGCTTTGTCGTTTATTTCTCTATTTAACTGTACACATACCGGATTAAGCCTGTTTCTCTGCTTAACCATATGTTCCATCATATTTCTGTAATCAAGGTCCTCGTCATCAAATGAACCAGCATCTATATCTGCATTTCTAATAACTCTCATAACTGATTTTTCCTGTATTTCATACTTCTCATACAGCTTTGATACAAAATGCAGAATCAATTCTTCAGAAAGCATAAATGTTCCCGGTCTTGTAGGAATTTCTATAAGTCTCTTAAATACACTGTTTGAACAAGGTACTATTCCTATTTTATTCTTACCCTTCTTAGTCTTCATAAGCACAATTGCATATAACTGCTTATTTGCAAGAAAAGGAAATGGCTGCTGCTGTCCTATTATCATAGGTGAGAGAAATGGTGCTATATGCATATCAAAATATTCCTCAAGCATTGCACCTTCATCATTAGACAGCTTATTAAAATTAATTATTCTTATCCCGGCTGTCTCAAGTTCTCCCATAAGCTGTTCATACACTCTGCCCTTTTTCTTCTCAAGCTCACTCACCTTATCAAGAATAGCTTTTACCTGCTCTTCGCTTGTCATTCCGGTTTTATTGTCTCTTTCCTTTTCCTGAAGCTGCATCTGTATCATAAGAGTTCCCACGCGTACCATAAAGAATTCATCCAGATTAGTCTGGTATATTGATGCAAATGTAAGTCTTTCCGCAAGTGGAACTTTAGGATTAGCTGCTTCATTTAATACTCTCTCATTAAATGCAAGCCATGATAACTCCCTGTTTGTGTAACATCCTCTCTGTGTTGTTTCTTTAGTGTTTATGCTCATTGCCCCGTTCTCCTTTTCCCGAAAATAGTCCAAAAACTTTTTCTTAATTTCTGTGAATTTCATATCATTCCTCATTTTTCTCTTAACCACATCTTTTCTTTGGCAATAATTTTATTGTCACACTGGTGTGTAAAATCCACTATCGGAGTTATGTAAAATATATGTAAAGCTAAGGTAAATGTAATTGACACATTTTCTACATAAAGGTACAATCAATCAGGCAGTAAGGAATATGGTCAGAATCCATAACAGCTCACTCTACTGTATGCCGACACGTTTTTTATATTATGCCACTGTAATCAGCAGCAGTTTTAGTTTTGAATACGCTATACATTCATCCTTAACTTAAGCATGGCACTGTGCATGGGAAGGCTTAAGAAATGGCTTAAGCGGCAAGTCAGGATATTTACTGCACTATAAATTTTCACATCACCTGGTGAGAGGTGGTCAAGGAGGAAAAACATGAAACAATTAAAAAGAAAGATATTTGCATTTCTGGTTGCTGCATGCTTAATCTGCATGAATATCGTACCAGCTTTCGCAGATACAACAACAGACGCTACAGCTCCTGCTGCAGCCGATGTAAGACAGGAAGCCCAGCTTACTGCTTCTTACCTTATGAACAGTATTGATTTCTCTACATATGCTGATACCGGCGTATTCTATGGAGTTTCAAGAGACCTGTTCCTTGCAATCCGTTCAGGATATGACTGCTCTAACCAGCTTGCTGCATATCTTGAATTCGTTAAGAATAACATTAGCGAAGATGGAACTATAAACATCAATAACGGATACAACGCTAAGAATTATTATATTTCAAGCTATACATATCTTATAATGATTCTTTCTGCATCAGGAATTGATGCTACTGATTTCAACGGAATCAATGTTGTCAGTAAATTTGATAAAATTATCAACACATTTTCAGTTGATGACTTAAGCAATAACAGCATGAATATCTATCACATTGGTTCAGTATATTCAGTAGTTAATGCTTACAGAGACACCATCAGTAACTCAGACAAAGTATTAGCTGATATCAAATCAGCTCTCCTTGCAGCTTGTACTGCTGATGGTAATGGTATTGACAACTGGGGAAACTCAACTGATAGTAATGGATTTGTATTTCCATTCTTTGCATCATTATATGATACAGATTCTGATGTAAAGAAAGCTATTGACAGTGCTGCAGACTATTCTAAGCAGACTATATTAACAGATGGCACATCAGGATATAGTGTTCAATATCCAACACCTGGCAACACTAATTCGTCTGGTATGAACCTTGCATTCTTTGCTCAGTACAACAATCCGGATGTTAATACTGCTGTTTTATATAATTCAATTGTTAATAAGTTCAAATCAGTTTCAGGTAATGGTGCTTATATTAATACATACACTGGTCAGGAAGACTTCAAATCAGCAACACCTGATGCATTACAGGGTATCATCACTTACCTCTATGCTCTTGAGAGTAAAACTAACCCATTTGATATAACCGCTGATGTTAAGGCTATTGCAGACGCAAAGAACGCTCCTATAGAAGAGCCTTCTACTGAGCCTTCTACTGAGCCAGCCACAGAACCTTCTACCGACAATGAAGTATCACCTGCAACTGGTGATGTTAATGTTTACATGTACCTGCTCTTAGCTGCTTGTGCTGCTACATTCGCATGTGTAACTGTTTACAATAAAAAAAGTGCCCGCTAATAACTGCAGACACACAGCTATGCCGCTGGAATCCTTGTGATGTCCGGCGGCAGTTTTTATATATTGGTAATTCAACAACCTTTATGCAGGCTTTTTCTTCTGTATATTTGCCAAAGACCTACTAACCAAATGTTTTTTCCCAATTTAGTATGTCTTTTACGCACACCTTCTACGCCTGACAACTTCAATTCTAAGAAAATGACCTACTATAATGTATCTAATTAGCTATTGAGTAGGTTTCTCGCCCCACCATAACAATATCATACACCTCAATCGACCTACTCAATCGCCTAAAAATGTTATTATAGTAGGCTTTCCAAATTATAGCAGCTCTCTATAACCCATATTTAATTCTAGCACGCGTAAGCTTTCCAAGCAGTCCATCACCAAAAAGAAATGCACATACAGCCGCTCCGCCCGCATGCATTGCATCATAAGGTGCTCCGGTTATGTACAGAAGTTTCAGTGCCTCCCATGATATATTTGCACTGCCTGAATCCGTATATGTACTGTTCATCATCATGGCTGCAATATTCATAATTCCACCATATATAACAAACACACTTATAAATGTAAATATTGTCACTGTGATAAAATTACAAGGTATACGGCTTCTCATAAGAAGAACTGCCATAATAATTCCAGCAAGTCCGAAAGCATACAGCCTCCACCCAAAGAATGTCTCTCCCGGCTTTTCAGTAAATATATATACAATATATCCCACAATCTCTGAGACAACCATACACACAACAGGAACAGCCATAACTGACAGACCTGTTCTTGCCTGCTTTCTTACAATCTCTTTCTTATCATCAAAATATCCGACAAGCTCCGGCTTATAAAATGCAATTCCCGCAAGAACACCAAGCAGCCCCCACGCAGCCATTTCCCACGGAGTCCATACCCCCTGCCCCATAAAGAAATTACATACAAATCTTGACAGTACACCTGTAAGAAATCCTGTCTGTGGTCCAAATGCAATTCCCGTTATTATGACAAGTGCTGTACCCGCATGAAGCGGTATCGTATACGCACATATTATATTAGCAACAACTGTAAGAGCTGACATAACTGCAATCATCACAACATGCCTTGCCTTCGGCTTCCTCTTTTCAAATGCAAAGAAAGGAATGGCAATTGCAACAGCCAGTATAATAATGCTTATAAGCATGTAATTAACACTCATTATCTATTATCCTCTAAACATCTGTGAATCGCTTCAACAGCTTCATCACATGTTACACAATCTTTGAAAAAATCGGACATAATCCTGTTAGTATCCGTTGTGAAAAATATATTGCCTGCAAAGAAGCTGTGTGAATCTGTGTAACTTTCTATGTTTCTGTCAAATATTAATCCACATTTGTCGGCAAATAATGCACAGAATTCCACATCGTGTGAAACTATCACAATAGTTTTCCCCATATTCTTTAATTCTTCCAGCCATTCACCCATCTTTTTACAGAAGAACGGGTCAATTCCTTTAGTTGGCTCATCAAGCAGAATAATATCCGGTTCATACAGCAGAATCTTTGCAAATGCAAGCCTCTGCTGCTGCCCTCCACTCAAATCATACGGATGCTGCTTTCTCACACTTAGAAGTCCCGTCCGCTCCAGCATATTAAAGGCAAGTTCAATTCTCTGTTTCCTGTCCATATCCTTAACAGACGAATTTCCCTTATCCATAACTGCTGATGCTAATTCTTCCTCAACGCTTATCTGGTTAAGCAATGCCATCGGATTCTGCGGAAGCACCGCACATCTTCCGTTCACCTTCACCTTACCGGATATAGGCCTTTTAATTCCTGCCATAAGTCTTAGAAGGGTCGTCTTTCCTGCTCCGTTGCTTCCAAGCAGAGCAGTTATCTTACCCTTTTCTATATCAAAGCTGATATTTTCAAGTACATTTGCAGAATTCTTCGTATATCTGAAAAACACATTTTTAACTGAAACCGCTGTTTCTCCGGCTTCATAATGCTTATTCCGTGACTCATACAAACTATCTTTAATATTAAGTCCGTCTACCCATTCCCTGCCTTCTTTAACCGTAAGCGGGCAGTCTGTTTCAAATGTAATATCTTCCTTACAGCCTTCATATATCCTGACAGATGAAGGAAGCCCGTAAACAAGCGGATTCTCTGTCTTAACAAGACTTTCTGCTGTCTTTCTAGGAGAACCATTATATATAAGCTTTCCATCCTCAAGCACAAGCACCCTGTCCGCCTTAGAATAGATATCCGCAAGATTATGCTCAACACACATAATTGTTATTCCAAAATCCTTGTTAAGCTCCAGAACTGTATCTATGAATTTCTTCTTGGCAAGCGGGTCAAGCTGCGCCGTAGGCTCATCAAGCAGCAGCACCTCCGGTCTCATAACCATTATGGATGCAAGATTAAGAAGCTGTTTCTGGCCACCAGACAACTCCTCAGTATTCTTATCATACCAGCCGGTAATTCCGAAATATTCAGACATCTCCGCAACCCTGCGTCTTATGTCTGCGTTAGGCACTCCAAGGTTTTCAAGCCCAAATGCCAGCTCATGCCACACCTTATCAGTAACAATCTGATTATCAGGATTCTGTCCGACATATCCAATCTTAACCGCTGCCTCTGCCTGACTTAAACTGCTTATCTGTCTGCCGTAATATTCTGCCTTTCCACTAAGCCTTCCCTCCGGCATCATGCTCTTATCAAGCATCTTAAGAAGAGTCGTCTTTCCGCTTCCGGAAGCACCTATAATCAGCGCAACCTCGCCTTTCTTTATATCAAATGTTATATCCTCAAGTACCAGTCCGTCACTTCCCGCATATCCGAAAGAAAGTGATGAAACATTAATAATTGTGTCTGTCATTATGCAATTACCTTTCGTTATATGAACTTCGTCTCTTATACTGCACATCTCCTGTTATCTCTATTATCAATGGAATTACTGTCAGTATTACAAATGCTGTAACTGCCAGCACTCCTTCTACACCTGATTTCGTATAATATATTACAGGGAGATAATATACTGCAAGCTTCTTTCCTGCTATTGGAATAACAGCCATCACAAAACATACAAGCATTATAATTATCGTAAAGGTATCCTTTAGTGTGAATCTGAATCTGTTAAAGCTTGTCCTTCCTTTAAGTCCATATCCCCTGCTTTCCATAGACATAGAAGTTTCCATTGAGCTTTCAAGTGACCATGTTATAAGAGTTGAAAATTCATTCGCAAAATGTCCGATTTTTTCAAAAATGCCATTCTTATTCTCCACTCCTCGAAGTCCCATCTGTGCGTCATGTATTTGTCTGTATCTCTTTCTCATAAGCGGTATCATTCTTAATATCATAGAAAATATCATGCCAACAGAAGGAATAAAACTTCCGAACAGATACATCATTTTCTCCGAAGAAAGATAACTGGCTGCAACACTGCACCATTGTATGACTGCAATTAATAAAAGACTTATAACTGCACCGTATATTATATTCTCAAGACATACCATGTTATCGTTAATATAAAACAACGGTGTAACTCCGCTGTGATTAAAAATTGGCTGAATTAACACAGAGAATATAACAACAGGAATTGTTATCATAATATTCTTCTTAATAAAAGAACCACCCTGCATATATATTCCAAGGGCAAGTGAACCTGCATACGAAACCGCCAGTATTACAGGGTTCATTGTGAACATGGTTATCACCAGCACAAGTGTAATGTAGATGAAATTCGTCCACGGATGCATTGCTGCAAATGCTGAATATTTAGTTACTTGTCGCCCAGCTGGCACACGTATATCCATTTTATTACATCTCCATCTTTTACCTTATATTGATTAGCCGCCATCATAGGCAGAACTCCATTAACTCTGTAAGTCCAGCCACTTGTCGGACCTACATTCTTTTCTGACAGATTATTAATACTTGAAACATATGATCTGTCTGCATTTGCAACTATAGGAATTACCGGATTATGCGCCGCAGTAACCGCCGCAAGCACATCATACACTGTAAATCCCTCCTTGCCTGTATATGTTGTAACTTCAAGTATAGTTCCGTCATCAGGAATTGAATCACGGATTCCCTGATTGGTAATACTGTCTTTTCTTGCTGTTGCATTATCACATCTTATCTCTATAGTACAACTGATTATCCTGCCTGCCGGTCTGGTATTCTGTGAATTATTCCCTGAGTTACCATTTCCCGAATTGCTGCTTCCTGAATCATCGTCACCTGATATGGCGGTTCCGTTACTCCTGTCTGATTCATTGCCACCTGAGCCGGAATTATTATCTGTAGCTGCTATATTATCCGTTGATTCAGTTGCAAAATTATCATCTGAAACTGCTCCATTACCTGCTCCATCACCTGTTTCATAAAAGCTGCCGTTGTCTGCAGCATTGGCATTATCGGTACTGATGGTTTCATCCTGTAATCTATCATTATTATCTGGTCTGTCGGGCTGTGTCTGACTCGAACCTGCCATATTACTGAATTGCTTTCTGTAGGAATCAACAGAACGGATTCTTACATTGGTAATTAAGAATATAACTACTGCAAGACCTATTAACACAAGACCAATCTTTTTTATATTTCTGTATTTGTTAAACATTCATATTTCTCTTTAATATTTCTTATTGATTTTACCTCGAAATAATAACATATACAGTCAATCTATTCAAACTTTCTTAACAAATTAACATTTTAGGGCATAAAAAAAGCAGCTTACGCTGCGAATGCTTTAAGGCTGTTTCTTATTACCTGTGCCTTATCCTCATCATCATGAATTATCATCATCATTGGCTTCATAATGTTAAGACTGAATATCCCCAGTATTGACTTGGCATCTACCATAGTGTGTCCACTCACTAAATCAATGTCGCAGTCAAATCTCGATACAATATCTACAAACTTTCTCACCTTGTCTATGTTGTTAATAGCAACTTCCATATGAGTACCACCTTTCTACATTCCATGGTCTATAAGTTTACATATCCAGGAACCACAGCCATCCCTGTCTTTTGGCTGTCCCCCTTCAATGCACATTTATAATAACCATTTCATGTAAAAGGTGTAATCATATTCATGTATAGTTCTTGTAAAATTCTAACTCCAGTATCCTAGTTCTACGCCTTTCTTGTATACACCAATTCCCTTTGAATAATATCCATAACAGTTAAAATGTGTCCAGTCATATCTTAATTGTTCAGATATATTACCTTTCTTGAAATTCTCAAGGTCATCTGTTGTTGTATCAAGTCCGCAGTCACTTAATCCGTTCTGAATCATATATGTTCTTGTATTAAAAAAATGGTCTCCATATGCAAGTCTTAACGCTGCTTCCCATGATGTATCACCGATTCCCACATAATTACCATCTTCTCCATACTCTCCCTGATTAACATCTGCAGAATCAGCCGGATCGTCCGTATCGCCGAGTACTATATAATATTTGCATCCGGAATTAAGTATTATATCATCATATTGAAGAATAAGCTGCTGATAATCATTTTCCCAGCCGCCATTACTTCCCATTTCGAGTATCAATATATCTTTGGCACTTCTTTCCTGTGATGCCCTTGTCATTGCCTGTGTTCCGCCAGAAATTGTAACTTTTTCTACGCCTGAAGTTTCTGCTGGTTTTTCTGTTGGCTTCTCCATTGGTTTTTCACCAGATGTTTGTGACTCTGTTTCTTTTATCACTGTGTCATATTCTGTTACTATATCACTCTCTGCTTTTATATCTGCTCCCTGTCTTGAATATGCAGCTGTTTCACTTTCATATATAACAACACTATTATCAGTAGAATTGTCATATGCTGCATATCCCTTTGTAAGTTTAATTTCAACCTGACCATCACCTGTATTTTTAACATCACACAAATAACCATTTATATACATATCACCCGGATAAGGATCATAATCAAATCCATATCCACTATAATTATCTGTTTCAAATACATTTTCATTTTCATCTATAATCTGAGCTATTGCCGAATCAGTTTCACTTATTGTAATATCCCTGTCTATATAAACCTTTGTTCCACCAGCCCTAAAAGTAATCTGACTTGAATTTTCTCCTGACCCTCCAAGATTATGTGTTGGTATGTTAGTCATATTTTCTATTGTAACAGGTGTAGTCCACCCATATATATCAATGCCATTTACTTTTCCTTCAGTTGTACTTCCTGCTCCAGCCATCATACTATCCCCATAGCATGTTATTTCTCTCTTCTGTCCATCATATGGGATAAACTCGTCCGTAAGCTGCCTTGGCGGAAGTTCAAATGCCTCCTCATTTTCTGTTGATATCTCATTTTCAAAAAATTCTTCAACCACTTCCCTGTCTACTACTTCTGCACTCTCTTCCTGCGTTGTATCCTCTTCTGTAGTCTCTTGCACTGTAGTTTCCTGCACCATCATTGTATGCACAGTTGTTTCTTCCACATTTTTCTTTTTATTCTTACTATGCTTTAATTGCACAGCTATTATCGAAACAGTTATTAACGCTATAACTAAGACTGCAGTCGCGCTTATAATTATATATTTTTTTCTATCATTATTACCTAGTCTTAACATGTCTTTCATATAATTTTCTGCCCTTTCTTTAGTTCTATATATTATTATACGAAATGAAGTTTAAATAAGTTTAAAAAAAGAAAAACTTCCGCGAAATTATATCACAGAAGTTTTTCTTTGTCTATTATATTAATTATGTTGCATAAACCATGACATCATACATCCGCCATCTGCGCCGGCTTCAAGCACTTTATCGATATTATCAGGCTTAATTCCTCCAATCGCAAACACTTTCACTGTCGTGTTAACAGTATGAGCCGCTCTACACACTTCTTTAAGAAAACTACGTCCTGCCCCAATCTTCCCCGGTTTACACTGTGTCTCAAATATTGTTCCAAGCACAACCTGGTCTGCTCCTGCACGAACAGCATTCACTGCCTCTTCCATACTGTGGCACGATACACTCACACAATCAAGCCTCTTTATCACATCTGCCTGTTCATCACACATTTGTTTAAAATGTTCCATTGAAAAATGTACATTTCCACAGCCTGCATATTCTGCCGCACTGATATCACTATGAACAAACATTTTAACAGAAGCTTCCTTGCACATTACCTGTATGCGTCTGGCAAGTTCTCTGTAGTCCTTCCTGTCCATGTCCTTTTCACGAAGTATCATGGCATATGGGTGCAATGCCACACATTTTTCTAGCTGCGTAATGTACTCCTCCATGGTACACTCTGCGCCCCCGTTGCCGCTCACCAGATGTCTGTTCGTTATACATATATATTTTCTATACATAAATGTATTCATTCACGACTGGCTGAAGCCCGCCATCCTCCATATCCTTATACATTCTGTCAAATGAACGGTTATCATTAATTTCAAACTGTTCATCTCCGGCATCACCATCTTCTTTTCCTGTATATTTAGATTCATGGTCGCCGATTCCTGTTGAAACACCCGCTGAAACTTTAGTGGCACATATCTTGGTTATACCATTTCTAAAACTTGCGCTCTCACGGCTTGAAACTGTTATACCAACAAATGGCAGGAATAATCTGTACGCACAAAGTACCTGACATAGCTGCTTTTCACCAACATCTCTTGGATTAATCTTATCATTGTTGATTATCGGACGGAGTCTCGGACAGCTAAGGCTCAGCTCAGCATGAGGGTATTTTCTGTTAAGATAATATACATGCAGTGCCGTTGCCAGTGCGTCTTTTCTGAAATCATCAAGTCCTAACAATGCTGAAAAGCCTGCACCTCTCATACCTGCCATAAGCGCTCTTTCCTGTGCATCGAATCTGTATGGCCATACTCTCTTATGTCCTAACAAATGTAATGTCTCATATTTGACAGGATTGTATGTCTCCTGGAATACTGTCACATAATCAACACCACACTCATGAAGATAGCGGTATTCATCCACATTTACAGGATATATCTCAATTCCGATATTCTTGAAATATTTTCTTGCAATCTTAACTGATTCGCCAATGTATTCAACGTCTGAATATTTTCTGCTCTCTCCTGTCAGTATCAGTATTTCTTCCATTCCTGTATCTGCAATAACTTTCATCTCATGCTCAATTTCCTCGAATGAAAGTTTCTTTCTATGAATGTTATTGTAACAGTTGAATCCACAGTATATGCAGTAATTCTGGCAGTAATTAGCTATATAGATAGGTGTAAATATATACACTGTATTGCCAAAATGTTTCTTAGTTTCATTCTCTGCTTTTCTTGCCATCTGCTCTAAGTAAGGTGCCGCAGCCGGTGAAAGCAATGCCTTAAAATCCTCTATACTGCATGTTTCCTTACTTAACGCTCTCTCTACATCTGCGGCTGTGTATGAGTCATAGTCATACTCATCCATTGCCTTTAAGACTTTATCCTTAATATCTGAATCAATTATTTCCATGTCATCAAGATACTTCATGTAATCTGTCCTGAATGACGGATCCTGCTCCAACTTATGCTTTCTCTCTAACGCAGCTGGTGGAAGCTGGTCACTGTCTATAAAATACACCTGGTTTTCTTCGTTCATTATTCTGCCTTCTTTTCTATTTATATTTTAATGTTCCTCATTTAGCGCAAGAATCCTGTCAATGGGTCTGATGCGCTTCCGCCTCTTGCAAGAACTCTTCCCATACCTGTAAGATATGCGCTTCTTCCTGCCTCTATAGCCTTCTTAAACGCCTCTGCCATAGCCGGAACATTTCCTGCTGTCGCAATTGCTGTATTAGCCATAACCGCTGCTGCTCCCATCTCCATTGCCTCACATGCCTGCGAAGGCTTGCCAATTCCTGCATCCACGATAATTGGCAGATCAATCTCATCAATAAGTATCTGTATAAATGCTTTGGTTGCAAGTCCATTGTTGCTTCCTATCGGTGAAGCAAGTGGCATAACACAGGCTGCTCCTGCATTCTGTAAATCTCTTGCCACATTCAAATCAGGATACATATAAGGCATTACTACAAATCCTTCCTTAGCAAGTATTTCTGTTGCCTTTACTGTTTCATAATTATCTGGAAGGAGATATTTGGCATCATGCATAATCTCAATCTTTACAAAATCCCCGCATCCCATCTCACGGCTGAGTCTCGCAATTCTTACCGCTTCCTCTGCATTTCTCGCACCCGAAGTATTAGGAAGAAGTGTTACTCCCTTTGGTATGAAATCAAGAATATTCTCCTTATTCTCTGTGTTAGCTCGTCTAAGAGCAAGTGTGATAATCTCTGCTCCTCCCTGCTCAATAGCCGCCTTAATAAGATTCACATTGTACTTTCCTGAGCCTAATATGAATCTGCTGTTAAACTCATGTCCTCCTAAAATTAACTTATCTTCTTTCTTGTCCTGTGTCTTGTTTTCCATCTTTACTTCCTCCTGTTATCTGTTTTTATTATAATTCTGGCGGCTATTCTTTTGCTGGCAATACTTCCTGCACTTATAGTCTGTCCTGCCTCTCTTTTATGTCCTCAATCTTGTAATTGCTGATTGAATTTGTCCTCTTACCGCTAGAAAACCTATAAAAAATGTATTTTCTGTCTTTTAGTAGGTTCGCGTCAGCTCTCTTATTTTCAGAAGACCTACTAATCAAGCTCTTATAAAGCTTCTTATAGGTCTTTCTTTACTCTCATGTTTTAATACGGCCTATAAATACCTTGTTTATCTCGCTTTTATAGGCTGTCAGCTATCACAAAAGCCTACTAAATCTTGATTTTCTCACGCCTTGTAGGTTTCTTAATATTTCCCTGCCAAATATTAACCTACTCAATTTCAAATTCTGTAATTGTAGTAGGTCTTTGCCTATTATTAACCGCTCTGACATTGCTTATAAGCAGCCAGACTCCCTGCTCTCAGACTAAACTCATATTAAAACTGTCCGCCGCCAACAAAATGCAATATCTCAATCACATCTTCATCAGCAATATTAACCTTGTCAAAGTCTTCCCTGTGAATTATTTCCATATTCTTCTCAATCACAATGCCTACAGGGTCATACCCTGCCTCTGTTACATAAGCAAGAAGTGTTTTCCCCACAACCTTTGAAGCTTCAACCTGCTCTCCGTTAATCTGTACCATAGACTCTCCTTTCCCTTCGTTGTTCATTATGGGCATTCGCCATATAAGCTGAAATTTGTGCAAGCACATTCTGGATTGCACGGCTCATTGCTTCGCGAGCAGCTCATATGCCAGAATTTCATTCTGGCATTGTCGCGGCGCTCCTCGAGAACCCATATAAAGTTCACAGCTCGTGCAAGCACGACTGTGAACTTTCCATGCCTTCTCTCATCGCTGCTCGCGCAAAAAAGGCAGAACCGCTTTCCAGCTGGTTCTGCCTTTAAAATCATAATATAAACACGCCGGAAATCTTTTATTACCGACGCCTGTTGTATGTTCGCTGACATGATTCATTCATATAATCCTGTCTGCTGGTCTTGAAAAGTGGTGTCCCCAATTCAACGCCTCAATTAATATAACATAAGCTGGCTTAATTTACAACTACCAGCCCTGTATATTAATCTCTGACAGTCTCACCTCTTTGTATTCCTGATTAATATACATTCTTATCTGTTCCACCTCATCATCTGAAAATGACGCAGCTTTTTCATTATAATACACATCGATTGTGTAACTGTCATCTTCGTTACTTTCTGCTGTCACATAGAATTCTGCTGGTCCGAACATTGTTTCAAGTTCTTTTGTGGCTTCACCGCATAAGCTGCCAACATAATTCTCGTCAATATCTACATCATCATGCTCATCATAAGCAAAATCCATCTGTGGATTATAACCTTTTCTCATCACTGGCTGTCCCTCTAAAGAAGTGGCTGCATCTGTTCCAATACCAGACTGTAAAACGTAAGTGCTTTCCTCAACACCTGTGTTACTGATTTTGCTTGCATTACCCTCACACGCGCAAAGAAACGCCACCCATGTACACAAGAATACAACACATGAACATATACGCAAAACAAAAGACATAGAACATAAGCCTCCGTGTTTCATAGCAAATTTCATAACAATCACCTCTGCCTATATTCTATGCCTTTTTTAATATAAATAAAAGTCCCGTTACCGCTCATTCCTCCAGGCCTCAACAACCCCTCCGATAAAGCCGGGAATAAGTCCAAAATATCCAACGAATGTAAACATCCATTCCATTCCCCTGAATGCAAATATGCTTACAACTGCCCATACAACAAAGCCGATTGCACACCATGCAAGGGTGTTAAGAAGAAGAAACAGATATTCATATTTCTTTTCAGTTAAATTAGTATTTTTACAAATGTTCAGAAGCATTTTCATCAAAACCTCCCTTCGTATCAAGAGCAAATATTACCCATTCTGCAATGTTAGTTGCATGGTCTCCTATTCTCTCAAAATACTTGGCAACCATAAGAAGATCTGCAGCCTGCTCACCATTGGCTGAATCTGCCTGTATCATTGCAATAAGGTCATCTCTTACCTTTTCAAAAAGGTCATCTACCACATCATCATATGCTATAACTTTTCTTGCCTTGTCCATGTCCTTCTCAACATAAGCTTCAATACTTCTGATTAACATAAGCATTGTCTCAGAAGCCATCTGGTTGATGTGCTCTAACTTCTTTATGTATGGCTGGTTGGCAAGTTTAATAGTTATCTCGCCGATATCTGCTGCCTGGTCACCAATTCTTTCCATATCAGTAACCATCTTTAAAGCTGCTGTAATTGTTCTTAAATCCTTAGCAACCGGCTGTTGCTGGATAAGAAGATTAAAGCAGATGCTCTCAATAGTCTTCTGCTCCCTGTCAATCTCCTCGTCCTGAATCATAACCTTTTTAGCAAGCTCTGCGTCCTGTTTTACAAGCGCATCAACTGCCTTTCGTATAGAATCTTCAATTGCAGAGCCCATCTTCATCATTTCTTTATTAAGTCTGTCAAGCTGTTCGTCAAATTTACTTCTCATCATCCAAACCTTCCTGTGATATAATCTTCTGTTCTCTTATCCTGAGGATAAGAGAATATCTGTTTAGTATCTCCAAACTCTACCATCTCTCCTACAAGGAAAAATGCTGTCTGATCCGAAACTCTTGTTGCCTGCTGCATATTATGTGTTACCACAATAACTGTATATTTCTTCTTTAAGTCTTCCATAAGGTCCTCTATCTTTGATGTTGATATAGGGTCAAGAGCTGATGTCGGCTCATCCATAAGAAGAACTTCAGGCTGTACTGCAAGAGCTCTTGCTATACAGATTCTTTGCTGCTGTCCACCTGAAAGTCCCATGGCCGATTTTTTCAATCTGTCCTTAACCTCATCAAATATAGCTGCACCACGAAGGCTCTCCTCAACTATCTGGTCAAGTCTTTTCTTATCTCTTATTCCATGAACTCTTGGACCATAAGCAATATTGTCATATATGCTCATAGGAAAAGGATTAGGCTGCTGGAATACCATTCCAACCTTCTTTCGAAGGATTGTAGTATCAACTGACGGATCATATATATCCTCTCCATCAAGAAGCACCTTGCCATCTATTCTTACACCGTCAACCAAGTCGTTCATACGGTTTAGTGTCTTTAAAAATGTTGATTTACCACAGCCAGATGGTCCGATAAATGCTGTTACCGCATTTTCCTGTATATCCATGTTCACATCCTTAAGGGCGTGATTCTCACCGTAATACAGGTTCAGATTTTCAACTTTAACTTTAATCTTATTACTCATATATTCCTCCCAAATTAGTGCTTTTCAAGCTTCTTAGCGAGCCTCTTTGTACCAAAATTAATAAGAAGTACAATTACAAGAAGTACAACCGCTATACCGAATGCCACCTCAAATTCACCCTTGCTTGCGCTTAAATAAAGCTGGATTGTAAGTGTTCCGCCCGAGTGAAATATTTTCTCAAGAAATGCATTGAATGTCTTTGGAAGAAGATGTGCACTTCCCGCTGTAAAAAGCAATGCTGCTGATTCACCAATAATTCTTCCTATTGCAAGGATTACTCCGGTTACAATTCCAGGCATTGCTGACGGAAGAAGAATTGTTCTGATTGTGTACCATTTACCTGCACCTAAACCTACCGCTCCTGTTCTGAAGCTGTCAGGTACAGTCTTTAACGCTTCCTGTGTATTTCTTGTAACAAGTGGAAGCACCATTAATGTAAGTGTAAGAGAACCTGTCAGAAGTGAATATCCCATGTGACATAACTGTCCGAAGAAAAGCATACCAAACAGGCCAAATATAATTGATGGAATTCCTGCAAGTGTCTCTGTTGCAAATATTATAACTGTAACAAGCTTTCCCGGTTTAGCGTACTCATTTAAATAAATCGCAGCACCTACACCGATTGGCGTTGTAATTATCATAGTAAGTAATATTATTATCAATGTGTTCAGAATATTACCGGCAATTCCCACAGTTCCGTGAAGAATTGATGTAACACCTGTAAGAAATGCCCAGTTTACGCGTCTTGCGCCCTTAGCAAACACATATACAATAATTCCTAAAAGCAGGAGAACTGAAAATGCTGCACACACATATATCGCTGAGTATACTGCAATCTCTTCCGGATGCCTTTTTTTAGCTTTAAGATTATCCATTTGCTTTCTCCCCTTTCTTCTGCATTAAAGTAATTATCAGGTTAATAATCATTATGAAAATGTAAAGAACAAGTCCTACTGTGAAAAGAACCTGTCTGTGTACTCCATCTGCGTAACTCATCTCACTTACAATCTGTGTTGTAAGAAATCTGACTGAGTTGAATGGAAGCGGCAGATTTACTGAACCACCGGCTACCAGATTAATAGCCATTGCCTCACCTAAGGCTCTTCCTATACCTAAAACGATTCCTGTTATAATTCCTGACTTGGCTGCCGGAACTACAACCTTGAATATTGTCTGTATCTTAGTTGCACCAAGAGCAAGCGATGTTGCTCTTAAATTCATTGGAACTGCCCTGATTGCTGACGCGCTCATATTGATAACTGTTGGAAGTATCATAATTGCAAGCACCAGCACTGCAGCCAGGAGGTTGGCTCCTCCTGTGTACTGATGTGTTGTGGAATTCGCGAATACATGCTTTTCTAATTTATAAAGGAGGGGGTTTAATAGCATTAATCCGAGAAGTCCGTATATAACAGAAGGAATTGCTGCAAGCAGTTCAACTGCCGGCTGAACTACTGCTGCAAGTTTTTTTCCTGCTATCTCTGTCAAAAAAACTGCTGTTAATAATCCAATTGGAACTCCGATAAGAATCGCAAGTGTTGTTCCTACTATTGATGAAAGAATTATGTATACAATTCCATATACAGGCGGTGTAGCAGTTGGCGCCCATACTGTTTTAAAGAGCAAGTCTGCTATTCCGACACTTTTAAGACTCTCTGTTCCTTTTATAAACATATAGATGGTAATGGAGCAGACTGCCAGGATAGCTACTACCGCACATATAAGGAATATAAACCGTGCCACGCTTTCACTTGCATGCTTTGACTTTTTATTGCCTTTTAACGAACCATTTGCCGTTGCCTTAACAGCTTCTGGTGTTTTATTTATTCTGTTCATACCAACATTTATAACCTCATCCATGTCAATCTCTCCATTCAGAATCTATATTTTCCGGCTTACTCTGGGAGGATTAAGCCTACACCCTTGATAACCTTCTTGCCTGCGTCAGACTTTACGAAGTTGAACCATGTCTGAACAAGCTCACTCTGTGATGAAACAGAACCCTTAGTAGCCATTACAAATGGTCTTGAAAGTGTATACTTACCAGCCTTAATGTTATCCTCTGTTGCATCTACACCATCAAGCTTTAAAGCTGCAACTGTCTTATCAACTACATCTAATGAAACATATCCGATTGCACCTGGAGTTGCTGCAACCTTGGCAAGTACAGCACCTGTACTCGGACGTAATGCTCAAACTGCGGCTTTCCGGCGGGTGCCTTTTCGGCTTCCGGCTCCGGTGTGCCGAACAGAGCCGTGTACTGCTGTTCGGTCAGGCCGTACAGGGTGCGGATGTTCTCCGGCTGAAACGCCTGTTCCGGGGTCAGCACGCCGGAAACACCTGCGGGCGAAACGCACACCACCGTGTCCGCTATTTTTTCGGCCAATTCCTCTGCGCTGCCCACCGGATATTGCGGGATATATCCGTTCAGACGGCGCAGCCCAAGGTTGTACGAGCAGTTCAGCATGCCGCAATAGGCATCGCCGCGCCCGTCCACAAGGTCTCCGTCGCCCTCGGCCGCGGCAAGGAACATGCACGGGCCGCTAAAATGCCGTGCAATCAGCGTTTCAGGCGTTTCGGGGCCGAAATTGCCCAGAAAAACCGCCAGCGCATTACACCCGGCTCTTTCTGCCTCGGCAACTGCCTTCAGCATGTCGTTTTCATTCTCCACAGCTGCCGGCACCTCATACACGGGCAGGCCTCTTGCCGCACAAGCGGCCGCAACGGCGGCGCGCCGCCGTTCAGAAAGCTGTATGGGAAAACAATCCCGTGAGACGGCGATGATGCCGACCTTCACTTCAGGTATATTTCTTTGCATGTCACTTACCTCCTTGAAACTGCATTGCCTCGCGGGCAAGGTCGATATTTTTTCCGCTCAGGCCCGGATAAGCACCCTGCGCGGCCTCTGCGGAATCGGGGTGCGCCAGAAGCCATTTGTTGCAGGCCCACAGAAGGGCATCCTCCGGCGTACGGGCCTGGACGGGTGGCCTTGCTGTATTAGTGCCTGCCGGCAGAGCAACCAAAACACGGAAGCCGCGCGCGGCGTCCACATGGCACGGGGCATAGTGCAGGGTAGTGGCGTATATTTCCACCAGCACACCCGCCGGAACGAGAAAGGCCGCTACATATGCGGTGTCCAGCTTCCCCTGCACAGCTTCCTGCTGCCTGGCGACGAGAAGGATGAAATCTTCCGTGCCGAGGTTGAACTCGCTGCTGCGGTGATATTCTAGGCAGTTCAGCTTGGTGTTGCGGCCGTTGCACCAGCCCATCTGCACCGGCATGCCGCCAAATGCATGTGTGCGGAAAATCTCTGCCGCAGGCAGTGCCTGCAGTGCGGGGTCCTGCGGGACGTACATGGTGCTTTCTTCCGGCATTGGCGTTTGGCCAAGCGCATGCATCAGCGCCTTATCGGCCAGGCCTTCCGCTACTCTGCCGTAGGGGCGGAACGCCTCGTCATATACAGAATAAATGTGCATTGCCAGCATCCTTTCTTCAGGCCTGAAGTTTTGGGAACAAAGCGCGGCAGGCGGGGTATATCTGCCGGAACTGTGCATACCGCTGCTCGTATTTTTCTGCAAGGCCGGGCTGAGGCAGGACGGTGGCCTTTACACGCACAAGGGTTTGCGCCGCCTGCTGCACATTTGAAAAGCGGCCGCAGGCCACCATGGCAAGCAACGCGGCCCCATAGCCGGGCCCCTCCTGCGTCTGGGTTGTATCCAGCGGGATATTCAGTACATTGGCCAATATCTTTCGCCACAAGGCCGATTTGGCCCCGCCGCCGCATAATGTAGAGCGCGGAATGGAAAGCCCCAGGGTACGGGCAACCTCAAAGCTGTCCCGTATGGCAAAGGCAACACCCTCCAGCACGGCCTGCGTCATACAGGCGCGCGTGGTGCTCATGCTCATGCCAATAAACATGCCGCGCGCGCTTGTGTCATTGATAGGGCTGCGCTCGCCCATCAGGTAGGGAAGAAAAAACACATCGTTGCAGCCAAGTCGCCCGCATTCTATTTTTTCCTGTTCACTGCTGTGGTCTGTGGTTTCCAGAATTTTTTCCATCCACCACTGATTACAGCTTGCGGCAGACAGCATGCACCCCATCAGGTGCCAGCCGCCGTCTGCGTGCACAAAAGAGTGCAGCGCATTGTGGGAATCTGCCTGAAAGGCAGCGGATGAAATGAATACCGTGCCTGACGTGCCGAGCGAGATATTACACCCGCCGTCGCCCACAGTGCCGGTGCCCACGGCGGCCGCCGCATTGTCGCCTGCGCCCGCGCACACTACAGTGCCCTGCGGCAGGCCAAGTGCACGGGCCGCTTCCGGCAGCAGGGTGCCCACGGGGGCATAGCTGGGGTAAAGTGCGGGCATCTGGCTTTCGTTTATGCCGCACAGCGCCAACATGTCCGGATGCCAGCGCTTATTCTTCACGTCCAGCAGCAGGGTGCCGCTGGCATCGGAAAAATCGGTGGCATGCACGCCTGTCATGCGGTAGACAAGGTAATCTTTGGGAAGCATGATTTTGGCGATGCGGCGGAACAGCTCCGGCTCATTTTTCTGCATCCACAGAAGTTTGGGGGCTGTAAATCCCGCAAAGGCGATGTTGGCGGTGCGCTCGCTGAGCACGCTGCGCCCTACCGAGCCATTCAGATAAGCTGTCTCCTGCGCTGTGCGTCCGTCGTTCCATAAAATGGCGGGGCGTATGACAGCATCCTGGGCATCCAGCGCCACAAGGCCGTGCATTTGCCCGCCCGCGCCGACAGCGGCTACCTGGGCCGCGTCATATCCTTGTAAAAGCAGGGGAATCCCTTCCAGACAGGCCGCCCACCAATCTTCCGGGGCCTGTTCGCTCCACCCCGGATGGGGAAAAGAGATGGGATATGTTTTTGATACGGTATTCAGCACGCGGCCCTTGTCATCCACCAGCAGGAACTTGCAGGCCGAGGTGCCGAGGTCTACACCGATATACAGCATGTGCTCCGCCTCCTTCTGTATTTTTGAGTATACGCGCGGCCGGCCGCCTTTTCCTTGACAAATTGGTATAGCCGATTTGACAAATTTGCTGGCGGGAAAGAATTTCTGTTATAGCTATATTGCTTTCTCGAATTTTGTGCAAAATGTTGAAATGAGGGACAGGCGTGAATATGAAACGCCCCTGCGGCGTGGCCGCAGGGGCGTTTGGTATTCGCTAGCGGGAAGAAAGATACCTCTGCTCAAATATATCCAGAAGCTCCAGGCTGCGCCTGCGGGAATAAAACTGCTCCAGCGAGTGCAGGCTGTGGTGGATTTTGGCTTCCTCCTGCACAGGCGTTTGGGAAAGGCGACTGTATGCCTCCGGCGTCATGCCCACCCTTTTCTGGAAGGTTTGAGAGAAATAGCGGTAGTCGGAAAAGCCGGATTCCATACAGACATCCAGCATGCGGCTACTGCCCGTGGCAATCAGTTTGCAGGCGCAGTTGAAGCGCACAGTGTTCACATAGTCCTGAAAGCTTTGGTTCAGCATCTCTTTTGCAAAATGCGACATATAGCTCATAGAACGGCGTTCCATGGCTGCAAAGGTGGAAAGCTGTATCTTGTGCATATAGTTTTTATCAACAAAATCAAGCAGGCGCATCAGCCGTGCAGTGCGGTCTGCCCGGTTGGCGGTTTCCCCGGCAGAGACGCGGTGCACCGGCATACGGGTGAGCAGGCTGTGCAGAACAAGGCACGCCTGGCCGAGGCATTTTAGCTCATAACAGGCAGAGCGTTCCAGGTAGGTGCGCAGCATTGAGAACAGCGTGCGCCGAAGCTGAAGCTGTTCTTCCCCAGTGAGAAATTCTGCGGGGTATATGCTGTCTGCAAAAAGTGCCTCAGAGGAGGGGAACCGCTGCGGCGACATCTGTATGCATAAAAAAGTACAGTCACCCGCCTCTGTTTTACAGAAGCTGTGCGGCTGGTTGGGGCTGAACAGCACAATCTGCCCGGGGGCAATGCGGTGCGCCTGCTTATCGCATATGACGTTCAGCGGCTTGTCCAATGCCCATAGAAGCTCCCATTCCGGGTGCACATGCAGCGTGCGGTGGCTGACAGTGTTCAGAAAAAGGTGAAGCCCTTCAATTTGAGGATGCTGGATAATTTCTAATTCCGGCACGGCATACCATCTCCCCTTTGCGCCAGCCCTTCTTTAATTTGCATGATTACATTATAGCGTCTTTTGCAGCACGCTGCAATGCGCCCCCGTCCACGCGGCGGAAAACAGGGATTGTACAGGCAAGAAAAAGCAGAAAAAAGGGTGAAATACAACGAAGGCTTGCGATTTTTAGCCGATTTTTCTGTGTCTTGGGCGGCCGGACAGAGCTTCTGCCGTTACATTGCACAAATAACTGCCCCCAGAAGTGTGCATAACATAAAATATGGATGAAACAGCTAATTTGTCAAATTTCCAACACAAACTTGTCAAGGCAGGCGCCCTGGGGGAAGTGGTATGGTTAAGATATTCCAATGGTGGCAACGCACGAAAAAGGAGGAATCTTTATGAAATTTCTGAAGAAGTTGTCCCCCGTGAAGTGCCTGGTATTCGCGCTAGTTTTCACATTGATTTTCACAGCGCTGTCCAGTGCGATTCTGCACGATTGGGGCAACATCGGCATTTCGGACGTGGAATTGCAGACGGCGGCCGGCAACAAGGTGGTCGCGCGTGTCTACAAGCCGGATTCGGCCACGGCGGAATCGCCGGCGCCAGCTGTCGTGTTCACACACGGCCTTACAGTGAACAAAGAGAGCTATGCCCAGTACGGCTTGGAACTGGCACGCCGTGGCTTTGTGGTAATCACGCCGGATATGCTGAACCACGGTGATTCGGAAGTGACAGATGCCGGCACCTACCTTGCACCCTATACTGTCAGCGATGCCTACGGCGCTTTCGCGGCTGTGCGCTACGCCGGCACGCTGGACTATGTAGATAAGGCGCAGATCGGCGTGGCTGGACACTCTGCCGGCGGCCAGGCTTCCAACAACTGCGTGCGGCTGGACGATGCAGAGGGCACCGGCCTGATTTCCGCCATTTATCTTGTGTCCTCCGACCCCGTCTACACGGATGAAGAGGGCAACTGGGCCAATATTTACGGTGCCCGTGATTTCGGTGTGTATTACACCCTGTACGACCATGTATATTTCAGCGGCGTGGGCCCGGACGGGGCAAAACTTCCCGCGCAGCAGTGGCTTGGCTCTGAAAGTGCAAAGTCCCTGTTCGCTTTCGGGCAGGACCCCAGCGAGTTTGAAGGCGATGCAGTCGTTCCCGGCCATACCTATGTGGGCGAAGTGGACGGCCAGCAGGTAATCCGCCGCGTGAACGCTGCAGAAGAGATCCACCCGAAGCCGCAGGGCGGCAGCAACGCCCTGGCAGCTGTGTGCGACTTCTTCCAGGATGTATTTGAGGCGCCGCACTACATCGTGGGCCAGAGCCAGCATTTTGTGATGCTTACCGTGAGCAACCTGCTGGGCCTGCTGGGCGTTCTGATGTGCTGTGTCTTTGGCGTAGGCTGCCTGACGCGCCTGAAATTTTTTGAGAGCCTGCGCGCCGGTGAGAACGCGGTGCTTCGCCCCGCGCCCGACAAAAAGGGCAAGGTGTGGTTCTGGGTGCTCACTGTTCTGAACTGCGTGTTCGCATTCTGCAGCATCAGCGCCATTTTCTTCCTTGGCTTCGGTTACTGCTGCTCTACTGTATGGGCGCAGCAAACCAGCAATATCTATGCGCTGTGGGCGCTGTTGAACGGCATTTTCATGCTGATTACCTCTTTTGTCTCGTATGCCCTGTATGGCCGCAAGAACGGTGCCACTATGGAGAACTGGGGCCTGAAGATCTCGCTGAAAAACCTGTTCAAGAGCATTCTGGTCGCACTGGCGGCCTGTGCAGGCGTGTTTGCCATTGTCTGGGTGGCGAACAACCTGTTCCGTGTGGACTACCACTATTACCTGTGGGGCCTGAAGAATATCCCGCTTGAAAACCTGGGTGTGTTCTTCGTCTATCTGCCGATGTACCTGGTGTTCGGCCTGGCCGTGTCCATTGCGGTGAACAGTGCCTATCATTGCAAAATCGGCAAAGAACCGGAGTGGGTGAACGACCTGTTCTTTGCGGCGATGAACACGATCCCGGCGCTGGCAATTACGGTGATAGGCTATTACCTGTATGCGCAGTCTGGCCTGAAGCCATTTGTGTTCGGCTCTACCTATACCTTTACTTACACCATCAATGCCATCCCGGTATTCCCGGTGGCAGTTATCCTGATTCGCCGTCTGTTCAAAAAATGCAACAATCCGTATATTCCCGGAATCATCGCCGGCATTCTGCTGTGCTGGCTGCAGGTGTCCTGCTCGTTCACTCTGCATGCCGATATGTACTACGGCCCGGCAGCGGCTTTCCTGCCCTGACAGGCTGTGCGCATATATTTTGCAGGGCGCGCTTTGAAAAGCGCGCCCTGCTTTTTTGCTCTGCACGCAAAAGCACAATATATATGGAAAGCAGAAGATAAAATTGGCGTTTAATACAAATTATTGTGGCGCCTGATATTTCCGGTTGACAGGGCGCGGGCAGTGTAGTAAGATAAACATGCGCCATATGACTGACGGAAGCGGTGGAGAGATACCACGTGGAGTATGGCGCGTGTATTGCCGGCCGTCTGGGCATGCTTTGCCTGGAGGTGCGGCTTTTTTCTTTTTCCGGCGGGCTTTGCCCGCGCGCAGTGAGGGGCATATGACAGGCTATCTCCATTCCATTGAATCTATGGGCAATGTGGACGGGCCCGGTGTGCGCACAGTGGTGTTCCTGCAGGGGTGCGCCCTGCGGTGCCGCTATTGCCATAACCCGGATACCTGGCCCGCCGCAGGCGGTACGCCCATCCTGCCGCAGCAGCTTGTGGAAAAGCTGCTGCGCTATAAGCCCTATTACGGGGCGCAGGGCGGCGTGACCTTTTCCGGCGGAGAGCCGCTTTTGCAGCCGGATTTTTTGTGCGAGTGCCTGCGGCTGTGCCGCCAGGCTGGCATCCACACCTGCCTGGACACGGCGGGCGCGGGGTTTGGCAGCTATGACGGCATTCTGCGTTGGACAGACCTGGTGCTGTTCGACGCAAAGCACGAGGAACCCGGCGGCTACCGGCGCGTGACGGGGTGCGGCATGGAAAAGGCGCAGGCCTTCCTTGAGGCTGTGCGCCGCGCGGGCACGCCCATGTGGGTGCGCCATGTAGTGGTGCCCGGCCTGACGGACGGCGAGGCGCACATGCGCGCTCTGGCGGCCTATGTCGAAACTTTGCCGAACGTACAGCGCGTGCAGCTGCTGCCTTACCACACGCTGGGCGTGAAAAAATATGCTGCGCTGGGCATCCAATACTCTTTGCAGGGCACGCCGCCCATGGACGCGCAGCTTTGCAGGCAGTATGAAGCGGTTTATTTTCCTGCATATGCGGGAAACAGGAAAGGGGACAAAACGGATGATGCAGTATCCGCAGTGGGAGGGCTTTGCGCCCGGTGAATGGCAGCGCAGCATTGATGTGCGCAGCTTTATCCAGAAAAATTTTACACTGTACGAGGGCGGCGGAAAGTTTCTTGCGCCCGCCACAGCCCGCACGAAGGCCGTGTGGAAAAAATGCGAGGCACTTTTGCAGCAGGAGCTGGAAAAAGGCGTGCTGGACGTGGAGACGAAGCGGTTTTCCGGCATTGACAACTTCGAGCCGGGCTACATCGACAGGGACAACGAGGTGATTGTGGGCCTGCAGACAGATGCGCCCCTGAAGCGCATTGTGAACCCCTATGGCGGTATGCGCTGTGCCAAGGCGTCGCTGGAGCAGTACGGCTATGCGCTGGATGAGGAGATGGAGCATACTTTCTCGGAATACCGCAAAACGCACAACGAGGGCGTGTTCGATGCATACCCGGCGCGCGTGCGCGCCGCGCGCCATGCGGGCCTACTGACGGGCCTGCCGGATGCCTATGGCCGCGGGCGCATCATTGGCGATTACCGCCGCGTGGCCCTGTACGGCATCGATGCACTGGCGGAGGAGAAACGCCGCGATTTGGACGCGCTGGACGGCCCCATGACGGAAGAGCGCATCCGCCTGCGCGAGGAGGTGTCCGAACAGATACGCGCGCTGGGAAAAATAAAGGCGATGGCCGCGCGCTACGGCGTCGACATTTCCCGCCCTGCAAAGGATGCAAAAGAGGCAGTTCAGTTTTTGTACATGGCCTACCTTGCGGGCATTAAGGAAAACAACGGTGCGGCCACCTCGCTGGGCCGCACCTCCACCTTTCTTGATATTTATATCGAACGCGACCTTGCGCGCGGCGCCATCACCGAGGCCGAAGCGCAGGAGCTGATAGACCAGTTCGTCATCAAGCTGCGCCTCGTGCGCCACCTGCGCACGCCGGATTACAACGAGCTGTTCGGCGGCGACCCCACTTGGGTGACGGAATCCATCGGCGGCATCAGCCTAGACGGCAAGCCGCTTGTGACAAAGACGTCGTTCCGCATCCTGCATACGCTGACAAACCTGGGCACCGCGCCGGAGCCGAACCTCACCGTGCTGTGGAGCGAGCATCTGCCCCACAAGTTCAAGCGCTACTGCGCAAAAATGTCCATTGCAACGGATTCCATCCAGTACGAGAACGACGATATTATGCGCCCTGTCTACGGCGACGACTATGCCATCGCCTGCTGTGTCTCCGCCATGCGCGTGGGCAAACAGATGCAGTTCTTCGGCGCGCGGTGTAACTTGGCAAAGGCCCTTCTGTACGCCATCAACGGCGGCGTGGACGAGGTAAAGGGCGGCGTCATCGTGCCAGGCATCGAGCCTCTCGCCGGCGAGGTGCTGGAGTACGACAAGGTGCGCGCCAACTATGAAAAGGTGCTGGAGTATACGGCGGGGCTGTATGCCGATACCATGGACATCATCCATTACATGCATGATAAATATGCCTATGAGGCGGGGCAGATGGCCCTGCATGACACGAATGTAGAGCGCATCATGGCCTTCGGCGTGGCCGGGCTCTCTGTGGCGGCAGATTCCCTTTCGGCTATCCGCTGGGCCAGGGTGCGCCCGGTGCGCAACGCGCAGGGCATCGCGGTGGATTTTGTCATTGAGGGCGATTTCCCGAAATACGGCAACGACGACGACCGCGCGGACGACGAGGCGGTGTATATTGTGAGAAAATTTTCTTCCGAATTGAAAAAGCACCCGCTGTACCGCAACGCCATGCACACGCTCTCTGTGCTCACCATCACCTCGAATGTGATGTACGGAAAAAAGACGGGCGCCACGCCGGACGGGCGCAAGGCGGGCGAGGCGTTCGCCCCCGGGGCAAACCCCATGCACGGGCGCGACAGCCACGGCGCGCTGGCCTCGCTGAACTCGGTGGCAAAGCTGCCTTACCGCGATGTGTGCCAGGACGGCGTATCCAATACCTTCTCCATCATCCCCAAGGCTCTGGGCTGGGATGAGGAGAGCCGCGAGGTGAACCTCGTCTCTATTCTGGACGGCTATTTCCAGCAGGGAGCGCACCATTTGAATGTGAACGTGCTGAACCGCGAGCTGCTGCTGGACGCCATGGACCACCCGGAAAAATACCCTGCGCTCACCATACGGGTATCCGGCTATGCGGTGAACTTCCACCGCCTCAGCCGCGCCCAGCAGGAGGAAGTGGTGCGCCGCACCTTCCACGAGGCCGTGTAACCGGGCCCGCCTCCTGCCCCTGCGGCCATAAAAGCCCCCTTTTCTCCAGCGGCGCCCCATTTGGGCCCGCTGGAAGAAGGGGGCTTTTTCCGGCGGCAGGTGTGTGCGGGCGCGCGCCTTGACAAAATCTTAATGCGGCGGGGCCTTCCGCTTTGCAGGAGAAAATCGTATAATATCCTTTATGGCGGGCCAAAGGTTCGCATGTATGATCTGTGCCGCCCAAGGCGTAGGAGGAGTTCTGTTTGAAAAATTGGAAGGGCAAGGCTGTTGCCGTCACCCTGCTTGTGTTCGTGCTGTATGTACTATTCAACCACATGAACCTGAACCCGCTGTACCCGGAGGCGGCTTTTGCGTACTGCGTGCTGTTCACTGTACTGTTCGCTATTTTCACGCTGGACAAGATAGGCCGCTTTGCCGTAAGCCAGGCTGCAAATGGCGCGCCGCATGTCGCCTTTGTGCGTCACCCGAAGTTCAGGCGCTGGCCTATTGTGGTGGTGGCCGTGCTGTGGGGCGCGTTTTTTGCCGTGAGCATCGGCTCTTCCGTGCTTTTTCAGGTGAAGGCATTCCGGGAGCAGATGCCGGAGCTGCAGGAGATGGACTTTGCAGAGGACTTTGACACTGTGGACACCAGCCAGTTGCCTATTGTGGACGAGGATATGGCGAAAAAGCTGGCGGACAAAAAGCTGGGCGAGCGCCCCAGCCTGGGCAGCCAGGTGGTGCTGGGCGAGCCCACACTTCAGCAGGTGGACGGCGAGCTTTTGTGGGCTGTGCCCACCTATCATTCAGGTCTGTTCAAGTGGCTGACCAATATGGACGGCACACCGGGATATGTGACGGTGTCCGCCACAAACCCGCAGGACGTTGAATATGTGGACGGCTACCCCATCAAGTATCAGCCGGGGGCTTACTTGTGGCAGAACCTGCTGTTTTATGCGCGCTTCACGGCCGCGCCCTTCACCGGCCTGACGGATTACAGCTTTGAGCTGGATGACACCGGGAGGCCCTACTGGGTCATCACCACCTACCGTTACCTGCGCGGCTTTTCGCTGCCGGAGGCCACAGGGGCCGTGGTGATGGACTGCGCCACAGGCGAGAGCAATACCTATTCCATTGAGGAGCTGCCCGCCTGGGTAGACCGTGTGCAGCCGGAAGATTTTATCATGACGCAGCTCAACAACAAAGGCGAGTACGTGCACGGCTATTTGAACTTCAGCGATAAGGATAAATACCGCACCTCGCAGGGCGAGGCTATTTTGTACAATGACGGAAGCTGCTATCTGTTCACCGGCCTCACCAGCGTGGGTGCAGACGAGAGTGCCATCGGCTTCGTGATGGTTGACATGGTGACCAAGGAGCCCCGCCTGTACCGCATCAGCGGCGCCACAGAGACGGCGGCGCAGCAGTCTGCGCAGGGCAAGGTGCAGCAGTACGGCTATCAGGCGGCCTTTCCGCTTATTGTGAATATGAACGGCGTGCCCACCTATTTCATGACGCTGAAGGACGCCGAAGGCCTCATCAAGCAATATGCCTATGTCTCGGTAGAGGATTATCAGACTGTGGGTGTGGGCGAAAGCATTGGCGAGGCGCGCCTGAGCTATGAAAAGGCCATTCAGTCCAGCCCGGCCGGGCAGGCTGTGGGCAGCGTGAGCACAGACAAGGCGGTGCTGACGGGCACAGTGCTGCGCATTGGAAGCGAAGATTCCTCGAACGGCACTGCATATTACCTAATTGTGGCTGAACAGCCGCAGATGCTGTTCAGTGTACAGGGCAGCGTCTCTGACGAGCTGGCCCTCACGCGCGAAGGCGACAGGGTGCGTTTGGAGTATTACCCGCGCCAGAGCACCACACAGGAGCTGAGCGTGTTTGATAACCTGGAATTTGAGCAGGAAATGCCGCAGGGGTGAGCGGTGCCGCCTGACTGCCGGCGCGCTTTTTCCACATGCACCCTGCGTGCACAGCAAAAAACAGAAAACGCCCCCGCTTTCCAGATGGAAAGCGGGGGCGTTTTTGATTTGTATGCTTTAGCGAAATGACACCCCCAGGTCTGCTGGGGAGAGTAAAAAAGCTTTCGCTTCCAGCATCGGGCGAAGCGGGAAG
>OLRU01000437.1_pt1 | contig 49166 bp, 64 predicted proteins | sample 1672961 | NCBI WGS metagenome assembly OLRU01 (sample SAMEA3136741, study PRJEB25190) | human gut metagenome | biome: human gut; feature: human-associated habitat; material: faeces | place: Austria | collected 2013
CCGGTGCGTTTTTGGTCTGTTTTGCGGCTATCCCTGCGGGGAGTATTGCATACGCGGGAGAAGCACTATCCGTGGGTATACCGTGGCTGCGTTAATTATCGCTGCACACCTTTTCCCCTTATAAACAACCGCCCCCTCTCAGAGGGGGCTGCCGGCGCCAGCCGGCTGGGGGAGGGGCGGTATATAGAGAAGCCTTCTGGTCCCGCTGACGCCCAGCCGGTTTTGAGGGAATGTTCCCTGTGGCAGTTATGGCTGCCGGGCTGATCTTGGGCTGCATTAAAAACCCGGCGGATTCCAAACGGAATCCGCCGGGCTTTTTTCAGCTTTTTACACGCCCATGGCGGCGGCTATCTGGGGAAGGGTCTGCACGCCGACGGTCTTGTTTACAAGCTTGCCGTCCTTGAAGTAGAGCAGGGTGGGAATGCTCATGATGCCGTAACGGGCGGCGAGGGCGGGCTCGGCATCCACGTCCACCTTGCAGACGGAGACTTCCTGGTGAGCCTCTGCGAACTGGTCAAGGATGGGGGCCTGCATCTTGCAGGGGCCGCACCATGAGGCCCAGAAGTCAACCACTACGGAGCCGTTGGATATTGCGGCGTCAAAGGTGTCGGAAGTGAGATGGGTAACTGCCATAATTTATTTATCCTCCTTGGTTTTTTGCTCAACGTATTTACAGGCCGAGAGGCCGGCTATGTTGCCTTCGCCGGCGGCTTTGGCGACCTGGTAGGGCGCGCCGGTGCAGTCGCCGGCGGCGAAGACGCCGGGGACGCTGGTGGCCATGGCGGCGTCCACTTTGATGTGCCCGTTTTCCAGCGCCAGGCCGGGCAGGAGCGAGTCAGGGGCAAGCCCGCTGCGGAGTATGAAAACGCAGTCGGCCGCGTAATCCGTGCCGTCGGCTGTGAGCGTGGTGACGCGCTCATCACCGCGGATTTCGTAGCGTTTGGCCCGGCTGAGGTCGAAATACTCCACCTGGCAGCCTATGCCGCGCAGATACTCGGCCTCCTCCGGAGCGTCTGCCGAGAGCCCGATCACGGCCACGGGTCGGCCGCGGTAGAGCATGCCGTCACAGGTGGCGCAGTAGCTCACGCCCCGGCCCAGGAACTCCGCCTCGCCGGGGTAGGGCTTGGCGCGGGTGAGCCCGCAGGCCAGCACCAGGCTGCGGCCCTGCACGAAGTCCGCGCCCACGCTGACGCCGAAGGTGCCGCCCAGGTCGGCCACGGCCAGGGCGCGGCCGCGCGCGAATTTAACGCCGGACTTCTCCGCGTGGTCCACAAAGCTTTGCACCAGCTCTGCCCCCGTCGCGGCGGGCAGGCCGGGGTAATTGTCCACGTGCTCGGCCCGGTAGAGCGGGGAGTCCTCCGGCGACGTGGTGATGATCAGTGCCGACTTGCCGCGGTGCCTCGCTGTGAGCGCGGCGGACACCCCGGCCGGGCCGGAGCCTATTATAAGCAGGTCGAAAATTTCGTCCACAGAGCACCTCCCGGTGTTGATGAGGGTATTATAGCCCGAAATGCCCGTAAAATCAATATCCAAGCAGCGCAAAGGGGCCGCGCCGATGTGGACGCCGCCGGCCGATATTCAGGGGCCGCAACAGGGAAGTTAAATTTACCGGCGGGCCGGTATGCGCTCCTTGTTGAAATCGACATATTTTTCTGTTATCCTGTCGGATGATGCAACTTTGATACATTTGTGTTATAATGTATCCGGCGGAGGTGTTTGGGATGTACAGGATCCTGGTCGTGGAGGACGAGAAGTCCATCAACGACCTCATAGTCATGAACCTCACCGAGGCCGGGTACACCTGCGAGAGGGCGTTTGACGGCATGGAGGCGGCGGACAAGCTGGAGGGGGAGCCCTTTGACCTGGTGCTGCTGGACATCATGCTGCCGGAGGTCAACGGCTACGAGCTGCTGGACTTCATTAAGCCGATGGGCATACCGGTGATATTCATAACCGCCAAGGGCTCCATGGAGGACAAGGTGCGGGGGCTGCGCCTGGGTGCGGACGACTACCTTGTCAAGCCCTTTGAGATAGTTGAACTGCTGGCCCGCGTGGAGGCCGTACTCCGGCGCGCGGGCAAGGCCCAGTACGAGCTGGAGATAGACGGGCTCACGATAGATACGCGCTCGCACACCGTCAGCCGCGGCAGCAAGCCCATACAGCTGACGGCCAAGGAGTTCGAATTGCTCCTGCTCTTCATACAGAACCGGAATATCGCCCTTTTCCGCGAAACCATATATGAGCGCATCTGGGGCGGCGAGTACATGGGCGACAGCCGCACCGTGGACCTGCATGTGCAGCGCCTGCGCAAGAAGCTGCACTGGGAGGACAAGATAAAGACGATTTACAAGGTGGGATACAGGCTTGAAATCTAGCCGTAGCGCCTTTCCCTCGGGGGTGTTCCTCATCTCCGTGAGCGTTATAGCCATAATAATCTGTCTCGGCGGCTGCATAATCGCCGCCAACAGCAGCTCGTTTGCATACGTGGCTTACGCCGTGGCCCTGCTCGCGCTCTCCCTGGGCGGGGGTCTGGTCATCGCGCTCGTCTCCGGCGCCGCGAGCCGGGGCGCCCGGCTGGAGGCCGAGCGGCTGCGCCGCGACAACGCCGAGCTCCAGGCCAATATGCAGAACCTGACCGACGCCGCCGAGCGCCGCGAGGAGTTCATAGCCTCCTTCGCGCATGAGCTCAAGACCCCGCTCACGGCCATCATCGGCTACGCGGACATGCTCCGCTCGCGCGAGATGTCGCCGAAAAACCGCTTCACCGCCGCGGGCTACATATTTTCCGAGGGCAAGCGTCTGGAGGCGCTCTCGCTCAAGCTCATGGAGATCATAGTCTCCGGCAAGCAGGGCATAGAGCGGCGCCGCTTTGACGCGCCGTATTTTATCCGCGAGGTGGCCGCCGTGACGGTGCCCTCCCTCGCCGCCGATGGCATGACGCTGGACATGCGCTGGGAGCAGGGCGAGGTGTGGATAGAGCCGGACCTCTTCAAGACGCTGATGATAAATATCATCGACAACGCCCGCAAGGCCTCGCGCCGCGGCCAGACGGTGGAGTTTTTCGGCAAGCGCACCGGCGACGGCTACGCCTTCTATGTGCGCGACCACGGCCGCGGCATGAAGAAGGAGGACCTGAGCCGGATCACCGAGCCCTTCTATATGATAGACAAGTCCCGCTCCCGCGCGCAGAACGGCGCGGGCCTCGGCCTGGCGCTCTGTCAGCGCATAGCCGAGCTGCACGGGACGGAGCTGGAATTCGAGAGCGAGCCCGGCAAGGGCACGACCGTGCGCGTGGCTCTCCACGGGGAGGCTGGCGATGAAAAGTAACGCAATATCCCGCGCCGTGCCCTTTGTGGTTACGGCGCTGGTGCTGATAGTGTGCCTGCTGCTGCCCCTGCTGTTCCGCGGCGGGGACGAGGCTGACGGGACGATAACGGCGTCGGAGCTCACCGCCGGTGAGCGTGCGGCGCTGTATTCGCGCTATTATGACGGCGAGCTCCAGCTGACGTCCCTCAGCGAGAGGGACGTGGACAATACCACCCTCATAAACTGCAGGCGCGTTTTCAACACTATCATGAACACCCTGGTCATGGACGAGGGCGAAACGCGGGTCCAGAGCGCCACCGGCACGAACTATTACGCCATCGCGGACGGGGAGGACAGCCTGCGCTTCGTCGAGTTCTACCGCGAGTGGACGGGGGACTGGAGCAACTGGCTCCGCGTCAGGATAGATATGGACACCCTCGACGTCTACTACCTCTATTACAGCGCCGAGGCGCAGTCGAACGCCGGGCAGTACGAGGGCGGTGCGAGGGCCCATGTGGCCGCTGCGGGACAGACAATACTGCTGGCCCTGGGCTTCACGGGCGAAGCCTCCATCCAGGAGGACGACGCCCTCGGGGAGACGCTGCTGCAGGCTGAGAGCTCCGCGGGCGAAATCTACTCCTACCGCCTGCTCAGCACAAACATATATGAGGATGCCGCGCCCAGCATACTCGTCGATCTGGAGCTGGTCATCGCGCAAATCTCGGAGGCGTAACGGAGGGAAAATGAGCAGCCGCAAATCGTTTGGAATCGTCGTTCTCATCATAATACTGGTCTTTGAGCTGGCCTATCTGGGTGATAACCCGGAGCTGCTCTTCCCGCCGGAGCCCACGCCGGCTGCAACGGCAGCCCCGACCCCGGAGCCCACGCCGAGCCCCACGCCCGAGCCGACGCCGTATGTGCCGGTCTATGGCGAGGAGGGCATGTGGATGCTCGCCATCGCCAGTGCGGACTATCCCATGGAGAGCGAGTACGTGGTCGAGACCACGGCCGTGGAGGGCTACCTGTTCGACGCCCGCGCCGCTGGGGCCCTGCAGGCCATGCTCGACGCCGCCCGGGCGGACGGTATGGGCGTTTACATCACCAGCGCCTGGCGCAGCCGCGCCACCCAGGCCGGGCTCTACGAAAACCGAGTCTACCGCTTCCAGCTGGAGGGATACTCACGCGAGGAGGCGGAGGAGGTTGGCGCCACCGTGGTGGCCAGACCGGGCGAGAGCGAGCACGAGCTGGGCCTCTCCGTTGACCTGGTGACGGACACCTATACCAGCCTGGACGAGGGCTTTGCCGGGCAGCCGGAGTACCAGTGGCTGCTGGAGCACTGCGCGGAGTACGGCTTTATACAGCGCTACCCGCCCGAAAAGAGCGATATCACGGGCATCATCTGGGAGCCCTGGCACTTCCGCTACGTGGGCGTCGAGGTTGCGCAGTACATAATGGAAAACGGTCTCTGCCTGGAGGAATACCTGGCCCGGGCGGGCCTGCTGCCTGAATAAAAAATCCGCCGCCGGACACAAGTCTGGCGGCGGATTTTTATCAGCCGTTTCCGGTGGGGAAGTAGGGCCGCAGCGCTGCGGCCACGCCGGAGATTGGCATGGTCTGCAGCCACACCTTGCCCGGCCCTGTGAGGAGCGTGTTGAAGAGGCCCTCCCCGCCGAGCAGCTTGTTCTTCAGCCCGGGCACCTGGCGGATATCCATCTGCACGCTGCTCTCAAAAGCGGCCACGTTGCCGGTATCTGCAATGAGCTCTTCGCCGCTGGCGAGCTCGGTCTCGAACACGTCGCCGTCTATCTCCACAAAGGCCAGGCCCTCGCCGGAGAGGTGCTGCATGATGAAGCCCTCACCGCCGAACAGGCCCGCGCCGAGCTTCTTGTTGAATATGACCTCTAGCTTGACTCCAGGCGTGCTGGCCAGGAAGCTGCGCTTCTGCATGACTATCTCCCTGCCTGGGCCGATCTGCATGGGGATTATCCGGCCCGGGAAGCTGGTGCCGAAGGCAATTGTGCCGGAACCCCGGGCGGTATAGATGTTCTGGAACATGCTGTCGCCGGAGAAGGCCCGCGCGAACATCTTGCCCACGCCGCCGCCGCGTGTCTCCATGCCAATGTTCGGAGTCTGCCAGACCATGGAGCCCCGCTCGGTAATCATGGCCTCGCCGTCGTTGAGATTGCAGATTACCACCGGGAACTCCCCGCCGCGTATCTCGTAGCGCATAAAAAATCCTCCCCAGATTATATTGGCTCCGCCGGACATCCGGCGGCTGTGTGTCCAATATAACCCGGGAGGGCGGAGCTGTCAATGCATTTCCAGTATGCGCGCGGCGGCCTCCTCCGGCGTGAGGCGGGAGACGTCGAGCTTGAGAGTGTCCAGCCCCGCATAGAGCGGGAGGCGGGCCAGGGACCTGCTGATGACATCGGCGCTGCGCACGCCCGCGGCCACGTCCTTCTGCAGCCTGGAGCGCAGCTCGGCCTCGCCGCAGACCAGCGAGATGCAGCGCACCTGCACCTGCTCCAGAGGGAGCCGCCGCAGGATACCGTCGATGATCCCCTGCTCATGCAGCACCCAGCAGAACACCACGTTCTCCAGCTCCGGACAGGCGAGGAAATTTCCCAGCACGTGGCATATGTTGTCCAGTACCATGGCCCTGGTAGACTCTGTCACCCGGAAGGGGTGCATGTCCCAGCACCAGTCACCGTCCAGGAACGCGCAGCTGTCCAGCCGGTCACGCAGTATGCGGCACACGGTGCTCTTTCCCACGCCCATGGGGCCGCCGACCATGTAGAAACGCCTGGCCACGGGCTCAGAAATCCCGCCGGAGCTGCATCATGTAAAAGCTCCTGCTGTCCACGGCGCGCATGGTGGCAAGGATGCCGTCCAGGTGGTCGTATTCGTGCTGCACCAGCTCGGAGAGGTCGCCCTCCAGCTCCAGGCGCTGCGGGCAGCCCTGTTCATCCGTGTAATCCAGCACGCAGCGGCGATGGCGCTTTACGCGCACGGCGAGGCCGGGGAAGGACATGCAGTCGTCCAGCAGCTCGTATGTCTCCTCATCCGGGAAGGTGAGGCGCGGGTTTACCAGCACATAGGGCCGGTCGAGCAGCATGTAGATGAGGCGCCTGCGCACGCCTATCTGCGGCGCGGCCACGGCGCGGCCCGCGCCGTGCTTTGCGCGGTAGTCCAGGAGCGTGTCGTGCAGGTCGCAGACCCAGCCGGGGAGGAGCGGGAGATCCTCCGCCGTCACCGGGGCGCTGGCCTCGTAGAGCCGCTCGTCGCCCAAGAGCAGAATGTCACGTATCATAACCTGTCCCTCCCTGAGAATATGGTTGCAATTACCGGTAAATCGAGATATAATGTGTCGCATAAGGAGATGATGCCGGTGAAAAAATCTCTCGGGACGACACTCAACCAGCTCCGCCGCGAGGCGGGGCTGACGCAGTCGCGCGTGTGCGAAAAGCTCGCCGAGCGCGGCTTTGAGATACAGAACGCGGCCGTGAGCAAGTGGGAGAAGGACATGACCATGCCCAACGCCGCCCAGTTCCTCGCGCTCTGCGATATTTACGGCGTCACGGATGTCATTAGCACCTTCACCGGGCGCGGCGGTTCGCTGGCCGGCCTGAACGCCGAGGGGCGCAGGCTCGTCTCCCTCTATGTCAGGGTGCTGCTCGCCAGCGGCCTCTATGCCGAGGAGAGCGCGGCCGCGCCGCGGGTGCTCCCGCTCTATGACCTTGCCGCCAGCGCGGGCACGGGCCAGATACTCGACGGTGAGAGCTGCGAGCCCATAGACGCCTCGGACGCGCCGGAGCGGGCGGACTTCGCCGTGCGCATCGCCGGCGACAGCATGGAGCCGCTCATCCACGACGGCAGCGTGGTCTGGGTGCGGCAGTGCGCCGAGCTCGGCAGCGGGAAGGTGGGTATCTTCGTGCTCAACGGCCAGGCCTTCTGCAAGCGGCTGCACACCGACGGGCACGCCGCGGAGCTCATCTCGGTCAACAGCGCTTATGCGCCCATCGTACCCGCGGCGGGGGACGACCTGCGCGTCCTGGGCGAGGTGGTAGGCGTGGCGCTGGAGGCTTAGCCCGCCGCCGTCTGGCAGACGTGCGCCACGCAGCAGCGCTCGCAGTACGGTTTCCTCGCCGTGCAGACGGCGCGGCCGTGCAGCACCAGCCGGTGGCAGAAGTCCGAGCTCTTCTCCGGCGGCAGCTCCGCGCGGAGTATGGGCTCTATCTTGGCCGGCTCCTTTATATTGTCCACGAGGCCCATCCTGTTCGACAGCCGGATGCAGTGCGTGTCCACCACCACCGCGCCCGGGGCATTGAACACGTCGCCCAGGATGAGGTTGGCGGTCTTGCGGCCCACGCCGGGCAGTTTCAGCAGCTCCTCCATGGTGCCGGGCACCCTGCCGCCGTGCTTCAGGAGCAGGAGCTTGGCGCACTCGACTATGTCGCGCGCCTTGCCGTGGTAAAAGCCGCAGGACTTGATATACTCCTCGACCTCCGTGACATCGGCTTCGGCGAAGCTCTCCAGCGTGGGGAAGCGCTCAAAGAGCGCGGGCGTTATCTTATTGACCCGCTCGTCCGTGCACTGGGCCGCCAGGCGGACGGAGAACAGCAGTTCGTAGTCCTTGCGGTAATCGAGCGTGCACATGGCGTCGGGGTATTCGTCTTCGAGGCAGCGGACGATCTCCGCTATCTGTTCGGGCGTGCGCATTTTCTCACCAACCTTGGTTTTTACGATTATACAGCTCTGATTTTAACACCGTTTCCGGCATATTTCAACGTATACGAACAAGAGGTGGTTCACTTGAGGCCGCTGGCCGACGAAATCCGCCCCCTGGACCTGGACGAGGTCGTGGGGCAAAAGCATATACTGGGCCCCGGCGGGCTGCTCAGGCGCATAATAGAGAGCGGGAACATTCCCAACATGGTCTTTTACGGCCCATCCGGCACCGGCAAGACCACGGTCGCCAACATCATCGCCCGCCGCACGTACAGGACCCTGCGCCGCCTGAACGCGACCAACGCCAGCCTGTCCGACATCAAGAGCATCATCGGCGAGCTGGACACCCTGCTCACTCCCGGAGGTGTGCTGCTCTATCTCGACGAGATACAGTATTTCAATAAAAAACAGCAGCAGAGCCTGCTGGAGTTCATCGAGGACGGGCGCATCACCCTCATAGCCTCCACCACGGAAAACCCCTATTTTTACGTGTACAACGCCCTGCTGAGCCGCAGCACGGTCTTTGAGTTCAAGAGCGTGGCCCCGGAGGACATAGTCCCCGCCGTGGAGCGCGCCGTGCAGCGCATATCCGAGCGGGAGGGCATCACGGCCTGCCTGGAGGACGGCGTGGCGGAGCGGCTGGCCATGAGCTGCGGCGGCGACGTGCGCAAGGCCATAAACGGCGTGGAGCTGCTCTTTTCCGCCGCGCCGCGCATAGACGGGAAGGTCACGCTCACCATGGCGGACGCCGAGGCGGCCACGGCCCGGAGCTCCATGCACTACGACCGCGAGGGCGACGAACACTACGACGCGGTCAGCGCGCTGATGAAGTCGCTGCGCGGCTCAGACCCGGACGCGGCGCTGCACTATCTGGCGCGCCTGCTGGAGGCCGGCGACCTGATCGGCGCCATCCGGCGGCTGCTCTGCTCGGCCAGCGAGGACGTGGGCATGGCCTATCCCCAGGCGGTGAGCATAGTAAAGGCCTGCTGCGACAACGCGCTGCAGCTGGGCCTGCCGGAGGCCAAGCTGCCTCTGGCCCAGGCCGCCATACTGCTGGCCACCGCGCCCAAGTCCAACAGCGTGGTCATGGGCATAGACGCCGCAATGGGCGATGTGCGCCGCGGCAGGTACGGCCCGCCGCCGCGCGAGCTGCAGAACGTCCACGCCGACGGCGCCGGATTCGAGCGCGATCAGGGATACAAGTACCCGCATAACTACCCCAACCACTGGGTGGAGCAGCAGTATCTGCCCGACGCGCTGGTGGGCACGCGCTACTACGAGCCGGGCGAGAACAAGAACGAACAGGCGGCCAAGCGCTACTGGGAGCAGATAAAGGGGGAGAAGTGATGGATATCCGCGTGGGAGATACCCTGGTCATGAAGAAGACCCATCCCTGCGGTTCAAACCGCTGGCTGGTGGAGCGGACAGGCGCCGATTTCCGCCTGCGCTGCGCCGGCTGCGGCCGGGAGGTATTCGGGCCGCGCAGCAAGTTCGAGCGCAATGTAAAGAGCATAGAGCGCCCCGGGTGAGGGAGGGGCGCCGAAAAAAACCAAAAAAATTTTTTCGCACCGTGGGAACATTCCTCCTGCGTATCAGTCTAATGCATCGCGGCCGCGAAACCGTCTCGGGGCCGCAGAAAACCAAACCGCAAGGAGAATGAAACCATGAAGAAAATTATCGCCCTCGCCCTTGGCGCCGTGCTGTGCATAGGACTGCTCGCCGGCTGCGGAAACAGTGCCGCGGATCCCACCCCGACCGCGACCACTGCACCCACGCAGACCACCGAACCGACCCCGAGCGAAGATCCCGCGCCGACCGGCGAAGAGCCTGCGCCGACCGGGGACGAGACTTCCGCCAGCTATGCCAACGCCATCACCGGCGCCCGCAGCGATCAGGAGAATACGGACCGCCCGATAACGACCACCGCTGAAGAATTCGGCGAAATCGGCTGGCAGACCCTCGGCATCACTGCCGAAGATGTGGACGCTTTTGCCGTCAGCATGTCTTTCATGAATGTGCAGGCTTACTGCGTCGGCATCTTCAAGCCCGCCGAGGGCAAGGCGGAGACCGTCATGAACGGCCTGCAGGCCTACATTGACAACACCGTGCAGAGCTTCACCAACTACCTGCCCGACCAGCTGACCATCGCGGAGAACGCCAGGCTCGAGCAGCTTGACGACGGCACCATCGTCATTGTCATGTGCGAGAACCAGGATACTGTCTACGACAGCATAGTGGCCGCTCTGTAAATACGGACAAAGGACGCCCCCGTTTTCACGGGGGCGTCTGACTTTCGCGCGGCCATAGATGCAGCCCGGAGCGGCGGCAGGACGTCTGCGCGAGGCCAAAAAAGCCGCGCCCCTTTCTTTGGGGGCGCGGCTTTTCGCTTTATCGGTTGTTGTAGGCGTCTATGCCCTCGGCCAGGACGCGCATGGCGCGCACCAGGTCGTCGTGCTTGAGGACGTAGGCCAGGCGGGCCTCGTTTATGCCCTTGCCCGGCGTGGTGTAGAAGCCCTCGCCCGGGGTGATCATGACGGTGTCGCCGCTGGCGGAGAAGTGCTCGAGCATCCAGATCTGGAAGGCGTCCGTGCTGTCCACGGGCAGCTTGGCCATCAGGTAGAACGCGCCTTCCGGCTTGCGGCAGACGACGCCGGGGATCTGCATGAGCATCTCGTAGGCCGTGTCGCGGCGGCGGCGGTACTCGTCCTTGACCGCGGCGAAATACTCCCCGCCCACGCCGTAGAGAGCGGCCGCTCCGACCTGGTCGAGGGTCGGGCAGCAGAGTCTGCCCTGGCAGACCTTCATGGCCTCGCTGAGGAACTCGGCGTTGCGGGAGATGACAGCGCCTATGCGCGCGCCGCAGGCGGAGAAGCGCTTGGAGACGGAGTCGATGACGATCACATTCTCGGCCGCCTCGGGGAACTCCAGCATGCTGGCCATCTGCTCGCCGTCGTAGGAGAACTCGCGGTAGACCTCGTCGGCGACCAGGAAGAGGTTGTGCTCATGGGCCAGCCCGGCGAGCATCTTCATCTCCGCGCGGGTGAGTACGGCGCCGGTGGGGTTGCCGGGGTTGGTTATCATAATGGCGCGGGTGTGTTCGTTTATGAGGGCCTCGATCTTCTCGCGCTTGGCGTAGTGATAGCCCTCCTCGGCGGTGGTGGGGATGGGGCGTACCCTGCCGCCCGGGAGGGTGACAAAGGTGGAGTAGTTGGGGTAGTAGGGCTCCGGGACGATGATCTCGTCGCCTTCGTCGAGGATGGTGCTCATGGTCATCCACAGCGCCTCGCTGCCGCCGTTGGTGGCGAGAATGTTGGCGCAGGTCAGGTCGGTCTGGCCGATGCGGTGGTAGTAGTCGCGCACGGCCTCCAGGTATTCGGCCACGCCGTCGCTGGGGGCGTACTCGAGCACAGGGGCGGAGAAATTGCGCACCGCCTCAAAGAACTCTTTGGGGGTCTCGATGTCCGGCTGCCCTATGTTCAGGGGGAAGATCCTCATGCCGCGGACGCGCGCCGCGCTTGCATAAGGGGCATACTTGCGCATGGGCGAAAGCTCGCACCTCTCAATTTTGGACGAAAACTTCATGCTGTCTCTCTCCTTTATCCACATGGATAAATCATTATACTCCAAAGGCAGCAAGTGCGCAAGGCCGTTTTACAGCAGTAAAGTGCGCCTCAGCGCCGAAAGGCGGCGTAGCCGGCCTGGGTCGGATGGTCAGCAATAAGCGCGCCGCACTCGCGAAAGGCGCTGAAGGCTATGAGCAAATCCGCCCCGGCGAGGAGGAAATTCACAAGCATGGTAAGGACGGACACCGTCCCCGGATAGACGAACATGAAAACCACGCTCCCGCCGCCGAGCAGCACGAACGGCGCCAGCACGCCCGCTATGTACTGCCATCTCCCGAGCGCCGCGGTGCACGCGCAGCTCGGCATCAGGGCGCTGACGTTGAACCGCACGGCGCGCCAGCCCCTGCCGCTGGCAATCGCCCAGCCCAGGCCGTGAAGCAGCTCGTGCACAAACGCCGAGACTATGACTATGCCGATAAACATGGCGTAGAAACCCATACCGGCCGCGTCGGAGAGATGCGCGCGCCCTGCCAGCGCCAGCCGGTACACAGCGCCGAAAGCCGCCGCGAAGGGCAACGCGCAAATAAGCCCTCCCAGCATGGCCCTCGACTGCTTTATGGTCACAAGTTTTTCGCTGTAACCAGACGCCTTCAGCGCGTCGCTCATGTTCCTGAAGTCTTTTTCGGCCTGATTTGCTTTCATACCGACGTCCTCCAATCTGTCATTTTGTCTCTGTATGGTGGAGCCAGTATATAATATTTAGCACATAATGTCAAATATTTCATTCATTTGTATATAAAAATCTTGCGCCGTAAAATCTCGGCGCAAGATTGATATGTCTCATGGATAAAACTAGCGAAGCTTTCGCAAAACAAGAACAGCTATGTCAGCGCTCAGAAAAAAAGCCGCGAAAACTAATCTAATAGAATTTGTAAAGATAACAACGTTACTGGTAACTGTGTACGTAAACTGTGTAAAGATGTTCATCGCCACGAATAAAATTATCGCGCTATATATGCAAGCGCTGCCCAAAATTGCCCTTCCATGCTCGTCACGGCCTTCTTTTGAAAGTGCGTAGACCACGAAAAAGACAAAGCTAATTATACAGACAACGGCAAGCGGCAACACTATCCGGCTGTTATTCAAAAAATTATATATCATTTCTCCCATGACTCAGTTCTCCCTAAACTCGAACAAATCCTCAATCGTCACGCCGAACACCTGGGCTATGCTGTAGGCCAGCAGCATGGAGGGGTTGTAGCGGTTGCGCTCCAGCTGCATGATGGTCTGGCGGGACACGCCGACCAGATCGGCCAGCTCCTGCTGGGTCATGCGCCTGGTGGCGCGGTAAACATGGATTCTGCTGTCAAAGGTGTATTTGCTCTTGCCCGCCATCTGCTCAGCGCCTCCCGGTAATTTGACCACAGTATAACATATTTTTAGCTTTATGTACAAGATAGATTATGCGTTCATATCCGCCGCCCGGACGGCATATCTTCAGACGAGGGGGTGCGGACATGAATCTGAAACGACTTTTCCGCCGCGTGAAGGATTTTGCCTTCAGCCACCGCGCGCTGGTGAGCGGCGCGGCTTTTGTCCTGCTGGTGGCGCTGGTGCTTGCAACCGTAAACGCGCCCGCTGTGGTCGGGGCCTCGGCCGCACAGCGCAGCCTGCCTATCTACAGCGTAGAGCGCGACGGCAAATACGTCGCCCTCTCGTTTGACGCGGCCTGGGGCAACGAGGACACGGGCGAGCTCATCGACATACTCCAGAGGTACAACATAACCGCCACGTTTTTCATCGTGGGCGAGTGGGTGGACAAATACCCCGAGAGCGTTATGCAGCTGCACGAGGCGGGCATGGAGGTCATGAACCATTCCGACACGCACGCGCACTTCGCCAAGCTCTCCAGCGACCAGATAGCGGCGGAGATAAACGCCTGCTCGGATAAGATCGAGGCCCTGACCGGCGTGAGGCCCACGCTGTTCCGCTGCCCTTACGGCGAATATGACGACCACGTGATAGACACCATCAACGCCATGGGCGTCACCGCCGTGCAGTGGGACGTGGACAGCCTGGACTGGAAGGGGCTCAGCGCCGACGAGATAACCCGCCGGGTGGTGGACGGCGTGCAGCCGGGCAGCATAGTCCTCTTCCACAATGCCGCCGAAAACACGCCGGAGGCCCTGCCGGGCATAATCGAGGCCCTGCTCGCCGACGGGTACACGATAGTGCCCATAGGCGAGATCCTTCTCACGGGCGAGTACGAGATCGACCACACCGGCAGGCAGTACAGGGCCGGCACGGCCTGACACCGGCGCGAATATGCAAAAATCCCCCGTAAATGGGGGATTTTTTATATATGTCCGGTCTTACATACGCTCGGGGGCGGTGACGCCCAGGATACCCAGGCAGGTGGCCAGGGCGCTGCGGACGCAGTCGGCCAGGAGAAGGCGGGCGCTGAGCACGTCCTCCGCCTCGCCCTTGATGCGGCAGGCGTTATAGAAGCGGTGGAAGCGCGCGGCCAGCTCCATGGCGTAGCGGTTGATGCGGCTGGGGTCGAGCGAGGCGGCGCTGCGCTCTATCTCGTCGGGGAGCTCGGCCAGCTGCTTGATGAGCTCGCGCTCCTGCGCCGTCTCCAGCACGGCGGGGGTTATCGCCGCGGCGGCGGGGACGGCGTGGCCGTCCTCGGCCAGGTTGCGCACCACGGAGCAGATGCGCGCGTGGGCGTACTGCACGTAGTAGACGGGGTTCTCGCTGTCCTCGCGCACGGCGAGGCCGAGGTCAAAGTCCATCTGCGTGTCGGGCCGGGAGTTGAAGAACCAGCGCGCGGCGTCGCGCGGCACCTCGTCGAGGAGGTCGGTGAGGCTGATGGCCTTGCCGGTGCGCTTGCTCATGCGCACGACCTCGCCGTCGCGCAGGAGCTTCACGAGCTGCATGAGCACTATCTCCAGGCGGCTGCTGCCGTCGAGGCCCAGCGCGTCCAGCGCGCCCTTGAGCCGGGCCACGTGGCCGTGGTGGTCGGCGCCCCAGATGTTTATGGCGCGGTCAAAGCCACGCACGCCGAGCTTGTTGCGGTGATAGGCGATGTCCGCGGCAAAATAGGTGTAAATACCGTTGGCGCGGCGCAGGACGTCGTCCTTGAGGTCGAGCTTCTCTATGTCCTTCTCGCTCTTGCCTGCGGCGCGCAGCTCGTCGCCGAGGATGCGGGAGGTGTCCAGCCAGAGGGCGCCGTCCTTTTCATAGGTGTGGCCGAGGCGGGTGAGCTCGTCCACCGTGTTCTGGACGTAGCCGCTCTCGTGGAGCGTGCTCTCGCGGAACCACTCGTCGTAGGTGATGCCGTAGCGCTCGAGGTCGGCTTTCATCCTGGGCAGGTTGACGCTCAGGCCGAACTGGGCCATGGCCTCGTGGCGCTCGGCCTCGCCCCTGTCCAGGTATCCGTCGCCGTACTTCTCGCGGAAAGCGGCGGCGAGGTCCTTTATGTAGTCGCCGTGATAGCCGTCCTCGGGGAACTCGACCGCGTCCTCGCCGAGGATGAGCTGGCGGTAGCGCGCGTCGATGCTGGTGGCGAACTTCTCTATCTGGTTGCCGGCGTCGTTGACGTAGAACTCGCGCCAGACGTCCGCGCCCGCGCGGGAGAGCACCTCGGCCAGCGTGTCGCCCAGCACGCCGCCGCGCGCGTTGCCCATGTGCATGGGGCCCGTGGGGTTGGCGGAGACGAACTCGACCATGATCTTCTGGCCCTTCAGCGCGTCGCTGCGGCCGTAATCCGCACCCTCGTCCTGTACGGCGGCAAGCACGTCGCCGTACCAGGCCGGGGCCAGGCGGAAGTTTATGAAGCCGGGGCCCGCGGCCTCGGCGCTCACGAACCAGCTGCCGTCGAGCGCGAGGTTGGCCACAAGCGCGTCTGCTATCTTCCGCGGCGCCATGCGCAGCGCCCTGGCGCCCGTCATGGCGTGATTGGCGGCAAAGTCGCCGTTGGCGGCGTCCTTGGGTATCTCCACCACGCCGGAGAGCGGCGCTGCCTCAGGCAGCTCACCCTTTCCGGCGGCGCGCGCCTGGGCGTCGGCCAGGAGAGCGTTTATCTGTCTTTTTGCCTCTTCAACAAGATTAGCCATTTATCAAACCCCCGCACGTTCTCTCACATTGATTTTAAACCTGTTCCTGCCCACGACGGCGTGGTCAAAGTCTACAATATAGTCTATCTCCAGGTCTCCGCCGCGTTCGCCCAGCGTGGAGCGGATTTTATGCGTATCCAGACCCATGGTCGTGGAGCCGTAGGGCGTGTCGTAGAGGAAGGTGCTCTTCTTGCCCTCGCGGAAGACCATGCGGCTGGTCAGCGTGCCCTCGCGGGAGAGCACCACCTCCTCGGGCGAGAAGATGAAGCTGGTCTTCGTCCCCTCCATGCCCGTCAGCTCGCTCTCCATATAGGTGAGCGTGCCGCTGCCGTTCTTATAGCAGTACTGGCCGTCGGTCACCAGCTCGATAGCGTCCTCCGGGCCTGAGGCCTCGTACTGACTGCCTGTAATGGAAATGATAACGTCTTTCATAGCACTCTCCGCAAAATTCGTTTGGCGAAGTATTATACACCAATCGGGCCCATCTGTAAAGAGCGCTATACGTCGAGTTCTATCACTCGCCGCCCGAGCCTGTACGCCATGCGCAGCGTGTTAAAGGTCCCGCCGCGCCCGCCGCCGAAGACGGCGACGACCACGCCGGAGTTTTCCACCATGTACCGGTTGCGTTCCTCCATGCAGGAGGGCGTATAGCGGTGGCTGAGCACGGTCTTTATATCCGCGCTCTCAAGTATGCGCCGGTAGCGCTCGCGCAGCACCTCCGGCCAGGAGCTCTCCTGGCCCAGGCAGGGCACGGCTGCCTCCAGCACGACCTGCGGCCGCTCCCGGCGCAGCGCTAGCACGGCCTCGGCAAAGTACATGTCGCTGCCCTGGGCCATGCCGCAGATGTAGCGGCGCACGCCGGAACTGCTCAGACCCTCGAGCACGTCATACAGCCTGCGCTTGAGGGCAGTGCAGCGCGCGTCGTTTTCGTTATCGCCCCAGGGCAGCTTGCCGCTCCGGTGGCCGGTGAAGCAGCAGGTCTCGTTGATGCCGTAGTCCATGGTTGCCTCCTTGCGGACAGGTATGGGTTGCTTTTATCTGCTCAGCCTATCATAGCATGGGCGGGGCGTTTAATAAAGTCCGGCGGGCAATTTCGGCGGCATTATTTTTGACTGCCGCCGGGCTGCGGACAAAAACTGACCTCCGGCGCGGGCCGGAGGTCAGTTTACATAATATCAGCCGAGTTCCTTCAGGGAGCCCTCAAGATTTGCTATCAGGGCCTTGGCCTTCTCGGCGCGCTCGCGCTCGGCGTTGACCACCGCCTCGGGGGCGCGGGAGACGAAGCTCTCGTTGGCGAGTTTCTTCTCCTGAGCTTCAAGCTGCTTGCGGGCCTTTTCCAGCTCCTTGGTGAGCCTGGCGCGTTCGGCCTCCAGGTCAACCAGCTCGGCCATGGGCATCAGCAGCCTGGCGCTGTGGGTGGTGACGGTGACCATGCCGGGGGCGGCCTCGTATCCGGCGTCCACCACTTCGACCTCGCTGGCGCTGGCCAGACGCTGCATGTACGGCGCGCCGGAGACGAAGGTGGCCTGCTCGCCGGTGGCGACGATGACCTTGGCCTTGCGGCTGGGCGGGACGTTCATGTCCGCGCGGCGGGAGCGGATGGCGCGTATGGCGTCCATAACGAGCTCGAAGCTCTGCTCCTCGGCGGGGAAGCTCAGGGCCGGGTCATACTTCGGGTACGGCGCGATGATGAGCGCCTCGCACTCGTGGGGCAGGGCCTGGTAGATCTCCTCGGTGATGAAGGGCATGAAGGGGTGCAGCAGCTTGAGTATGCCGGTGAGGACATACAGCAGCACGCGCTCGGCGCCCTCCCTGGCCTCGGCGTCGTCGCCGTTCAGGCGGGCCTTGGCCAGCTCGATGTACCAGTCGCAGTAGGTGTCCCAGATGAAGTCGTAGATCTTCTGCGCGGCGATGCCGAGCTCGTACTTGTCCAGGTTCTCGCGCACCTCGCCGACGAGGGAGTTGAACTTGCTGAGCACCCACTTGTCGGGCAGCTCCAGCGTCCCGGGCAGGGCGCAGTCGTTCACGCTGAGGTTCATCATGACGAAGCGGGAGGCGTTCCAGAGCTTGTTGGCGAAGTTGCGCATGGCCTCGCAGCGCTCGACGTAAAAGCGGGTGTCGTTTCCGGGGCTGTTGCCGGTGATGATGTTGAAGCGCAGCGCGTCGGCGCCGAAGCGGTCAATCATCTCGATGGGGTCCACGCCGTTGCCGGCGGACTTGCTCATCTTCTTGCCCTGCGGGTCGCGGATGAGGCCGTGTATGAGCACGGTGTGGAAGGGCGGCTTGTGCGTCTGCTCGCAGGCGGAGAAGATCATGCGCGCCACCCAGAAGAAGATGATGTCGTAGCCGGTGACCAGCACGTCCGTGGGGTAGAAGTAGCGCAGGTCCTCGGTGTCGTCCGGCCAGCCCAGGGTGGAGAAGGGCCAGAGGGCGGAGGAGAACCAGGTGTCCAGCACGTCGGGGTCCTGCTCGATGTTCCTGCTGTGGCAGTGCTCGCACTCGGTGGCGTCCTCGCGGCTGACGGTCATGTGGCCGCAGTCTTTGCAGTACCAGGCGGGGATACGGTGGCCCCACCAGAGCTGGCGGGAGATGCACCAGTCGCGCACGTTGTACATCCAGTTGAGGTAGGTCTTGGTGAAACGCTCGGGAACGAACTTGACCTCGCCGTCCTCGACCACGCGGATGGCCTCCTTGGCCAGCGGCTGCATCTTGACGAACCACTGCTCGCTGCTCATGGGCTCGACGTCGTTGTGGCAGCGGTAGCAGGTGCCGACGTTGTGGCTGTAGTCCTCGACCTTGACCAGGTAGCCCTCGCGCTCGAGGTCTTCGACGATGGCCTTGCGGGCCTCGTAGCGGTCCATGCCGTTGTACTTGCCGCCGTTAATGATCCTGGCATTGTTGTCGAGGATGAGTATCTCCTCCAGGCCGTGGCGCTGCGCGACCTCGAAGTCGTTCGGGTCGTGGCAGGGCGTCATCTTGACGCAGCCGGTGCCGAAGTCCATCTCGACGTACTCGTCGGCGACGATGGGTATCTCGCGGCCCACGAGCGGCAGGATGCAGGTCTTGCCCACGATGTCCTTGTAGCGCTCGTCGGCGGGGTTGACGGCCACGCCGGTGTCGCCCAGCATGGTCTCGGGACGGGTGGTGGCGATGATGAGCTCGCCGGAGCCGTCGGAGAGCGGGTAGCGCACGTGCCAGAGGTGGCCGGGCTTCTCCACGTACTCGACCTCGGCGTCGGAGAGCGCGGTGGTGCAGTGCGGGCACCAGTTGATGATGCGGTGGCCCTTGTAGATGAGGCCCTTCTCGTACATGTTGACAAAGGTCTCGCGCACGGCCTTGGCGCAGGTGTCGTCCATGGTGAAGCGCTGGCGCGCCCAGTCGCAGCTGGAGCCGAGGGTCTTGAGCTGCTCGACTATCCTGTTGCCGAACTTGTTCTTCCAGGCCCAGACCTCGTCCAGGAAGCCCTCGCGGCCCAGGTCAAAGCGGGTCTTGCCCTCATTGCGCAGCTTCTCCTCGACCTTTATCTGCGTGGCGATGCCGGCGTGGTCATAGCCGGGCAGCCAGAGGGTGGAGTAGCCGTCCATGCGCTTGTAGCGGATGAGGATGTCCTGGATGGTCTCGTCAAAGGCGTGGCCCAGGTGGAGCTGGCCGGTGACGTTGGGGGGCGGGATGACGATGGTGAAGGGCTTCTTCTCGGGATCGCGCTCGGCGTGGAAGTAGTTTCCCTCGAGCCACATGTCGTAGATCTTCTTTTCGACCTGCTTGGGGTCATAGACTTTCGGCAGTTCTTTCATAGCTGTCTCCTTTCAGATTGCCCCGGGAGAGCAAAAACGCCCCGGAGCGTGCTGCTCCAGGGCGCCTAAAATAAGCGTGGTACCACCTGAATTCCATGCAGAAGCATGACACTCGTGACTCTGTAACGGGAGTGCCCGGCGGGCCTACTCAGGGTTCAGCCGCGCGGCTCGGGGCCGACCTTCAGCGCCGCTTCACGGGAGCTTACACCGAACCGCTCCCTCTCTTTGCATCCGCGCACGCCTACTCCTGCCCGTCATAGCTTTTATGCCCAACAATTATATAGTACGGGCCGGTAGTTGTCAAGCGCGCTTTTTCCAATTTTAAAAGCGCCGGAACCTGCAAAATCATGTTGACAACAACAGATAAATTTATTATAATACCAAGGCTAAGTGCTTGACGGAGGTAGCTCATGAAGCTCGATTTGCGAGAGATTATCGACGTCCCGGGCGGACGGGTGCCGTTTGAGCAGGAGCTCGACACGTCGCGGCTGGACTTTTCGTCCGTGGCCGGGTATTCGGGCCCGATCAGGGCCGCCGGCGAGATAGTCAACACCGCCGGGGTGCTCACCGCGCACGGCGGCATAGACGCCGCCATGGCCTGTTACTGCGACCGCTGCGGCAAGGCCTTTGAACTCAAAAAGCACATAGACGTGGACGTGCCCATAGTCCCGGAGGACGAGGGCGAGGACGCGGAGAGCGACGCTTTCAGCCTTGAAGGCGACTGGCTCGACCTGGACGACCTGCTGGAGACCGTGTTCATCCTGGATATGGACACCAAGTTCCTCTGCCGGCCGGACTGCAAGGGGCTGTGCCCCAAATGCGGCAGGGACCTCAACAACGGCCCGTGCGACTGCCGCCCTGAGACGGATCCAAGATTTGCTGTGTTGGAGCAGCTTTTGGATAAATAACAAACTTTTAAGTGAAGGCTGCTCGGTACAGCTGACCATAGGAGGTGTAACACATGGCAGTTCCCAAGAGTAAAGTGTCCCGCCAGAGGCGAGACAAGAGGCGCTCTTCCGTCTGGAAGCTCACCGCGCCCCAAATAGTCAAGTGCCCCAACTGCGGCGCTTATCATCTGCCCCACCGCGCCTGCAAGGCCTGCGGCCAGTACAACGGGCGCGTGGTCCTCAAGGTCGAGGAGAGTAACTGACAAAGCTTAAGAAGGGAAGGCGCTCCGCCTTTCCTTCTTTTGCTATGGGCGCTTCCAGCGCAAGACAACAACCGGAGGGTAATATGCTCAACACCGTCACGAATGTGGATAAGACGAGCCCGGTGCGGCGGCATGTGCGTCCCGGCGACGCGCTTGTGGCCATCAACGGGCATGAGATAGAGGACGTCCTCGACTACCGTTACTGGTCGTACGAGGAGCGCCTCACGCTGACCATACGCCGGCCGGACGGCAGCGAGCACACGGTCAAAGTCCGCAAGGACGCCGGGGAGGACCTGGGTCTGGACTTTGACGAGTACCTCATGGACAAGCCCTGGGGCTGCTCGAACCGCTGCGTGTTCTGCTTCGTGGACCAGCTGCCGCGCGGCATGCGCAAGTCGCTGTACTTCAAGGACGACGACGCGCGCCTTAGCTTCCTCACGGGCAGCTATATAACGCTGACGAACCTGTCCGAGCGCGAGTTTGAGCGCATCTGTGCGCTGAGGATAAGTCCCATCAACGTCTCCGTCCACGCCACGGACCCCGACATGCGGGCAAAGCTGATGGGCAACCCGCGCGCCGCGGATATACTCACGCCTCTCAGGCGCCTGGCGGAGGCGGGCATCACGATGAACTGCCAGATAGTCTGCTGCCCGGGCTGGAACGACCGCGAACAGCTCAGCCGTTCCATGCGCGAGCTTGCGGAGCTCTATCCGGGCGTGTACAGCGTGTCCATCGTGCCCGTGGGCCTCACCATGCACCGGGAAAAGCTCGAAAAGCTCACGCCGTTTGACAGGGCCGGCGCCGGAGAGACCATAGACCGCGTGGAGAGCTTTGCGGCGGAGTGCCTGGAGAAATACGGCAGCCGCATCTTCTGGTGCTCCGACGAGCTGTATCTGAAGGCCGGCAGGGAAGTGCCCGCCGACGAGTACTACGAGGAGTACAGCCAGCTCGAAAACGGCGTGGGCCTTATGCGGCTGCTGGAGACGGAGTTCCTGGAGGCCCTGGAGGACGTGCCGGCGGACGCCGGCAGCGGCAGCGCCTTCTGCATCGCGACGGGCGTCTCCGCCGCGCCGCTGCTTGAAAAACTTTTACAGACAGGACACAAAAAGTGTGCTAATATAAAAGGACAGGTGTACGCCGTTGTCAATGATTTCTTCGGCCACACCATAGATGTCGCGGGCCTTGTCACCGGCGGGGACCTCATAGCCCAGCTCAAAGGCCGCGACCTTGGCGAGCGAGTCCTGATACCGCACAATATGCTCCGCCACGGCGAGGGGGTCTTCCTGGACGACGTCACCCTGGAAGAGGCCTCCGCGGCCCTGGGCGTCCCCGTGGTGCCCATCGGCTCGGGCGGGGCGGAGCTGCTGAACGCCATGCTGGGCTGCTGACAGGCAGGCACGGCTCAGCTTCAACCACTTACCTTATATTATTTCGGAGGTCATGTATGTCGAGACCCCTTGTAGCCATAGTGGGCAGGCCGAACGTCGGCAAGTCCATGCTCTTCAACCGCCTGGCCGGGCGCCGGCTCTCCATAGTGGAGGACACGCCGGGCGTCACCCGTGACCGGCTGTACGCCGAGTGCGAGTGGAACGGGCGCAGCTTTGATATAGTGGACACCGGCGGCATCGAGCCCTCGGCGGACAGCGAGATACTGCTGTTCATGCGCGAACAGGCCCAGATAGCCATAGACTCGGCGGACGTCATCGTCCTGGTCACCGAGATCGGCACCGGCGTCACGGCGGCGGACAAGACCGTGGCCGACATGCTCAAGCGCTCCGGCAAGCCCGTGGTGCTGGTGGTCAACAAGATGGACTCCACCGGCGACGTGGACCCCGGGTTCTACGAGTTCTATTCCCTCGGCCTCGGCGACCCAATCGCCGTCAGCGCCGTACACGGCCACGGCACGGGCGACCTGCTCGACGAGTGCGTGGAGCACTTCCCGCCAGAGGACGGGGGCGGCGTCGCGGACGACCGCATCCGCGTGGCCGTCATAGGCAAGCCCAACGTGGGCAAGAGCTCGCTCATCAACCTGATCCTGGGCGAGAAGCGCGTCATAGTCTCCGACATGGCGGGCACCACGCGCGACGCGGTGGACACGCCCTTCGAGAACAAATACGGCAAATACGTCTTCATTGATACGGCCGGCATCCGCCGCCGCAGCAAGGTGGACGACAGGATAGAAAAATTCTCTGTTATGCGCGCCAAACTGGCTATTGACAGGGCCGACGTGTGCCTTATAATGATAGACGCACGGGAAGGCGTGACCGAGCAGGACACCAAGATAGCCGGCCTGGCCCACGAGGCGGGCAAGGCCAGCGTAGTGGTCGTCAACAAGTGGGACCTTGTGGACAAGGACGGCAAGACCATGGACAAGATGAGGAAGGACGTCATGCGCGACCTCTCCTTCATGTCCTATGCGCCCATCCTCTTCATCTCGGCCCTGACCGGGCAGAGGACGGAGCGCATATTCGAGCTGGTCAACTATGTCAACGACCAGAGCGCCATGCGCATTACTACGGGCATGCTCAACGACGTGCTGGCCGACGCGCAGGCCCGCCAGCAGCCGCCCACGGACAAGGGACGGCGGCTGAAGATATACTACATGACGCAGACGGGCGTGCGCCCGCCGAACTTCGTCATTTTCTGCAACAGCCGCGAGCTGTTCCACTTTTCCTATCAGCGCTATATAGAGAACCAGATTCGCGCCGCCTTCGGGCTCGAAGGCACGCCGATACGCATCGTAATCCGGCAGAAGGGAGACAAGGAGTAGGATGCTAATTACGCTCATGCTTGCGTTAACCGCGATTATAGGCTACCTCATGGGCAGCATAAACGGCTCCATAATTGTGTCACGCTTTGTCTTCGGCAGCGACGTGCGCCGCCAGGGCAGCGGGAACGCCGGACTGACCAACTTCTACCGCACCTACGGCATCACGGGGATAGCGGGCGTGATAGCCATAGACGTGCTCAAGGGCGTAATAGGTACGCTCATCGGCGGGCTTCTGCTGAACCTCGCCGCCCCGGCCGGCTTTGAGGAGGAATTCACATCCGTCGGACGTCTCGTCGCGACATTCTGCCTCATCCTCGGCCACGTCTTCCCGATATTTTACGGCTTCAAGGGCGGAAAGGGCGTGCTCACGGGCGTGTCCTGCGCTGCCGTGGTGGATTACCGCGCCGCGATAATAGCGCTCCTCATCTTCGCCGTAATAGTCATTGCGACGCGCTATGTGTCGCTGGGCTCCATACTGGGCACGGTCAGCGTGCCGGTCACGCTGCTGGCCAACGGCTTCTCCGGCCTGTGCCTCATACTCACCTGCGCGAGCGTGGCCATTATTGTGGCCAAGCATGCCGGGAATATCGACCGAATGATCAAGCACAAAGAGCCCAAAATAACATTCAGGAAGGACATAAGCCATAAACTGGATAACGACAGCTTTTAGAGAGGGATAATACCATGCTGGAACTTCAACACATATCCTATGCCGCCGAGGATGAGGGCGGCACCAAGGAAATACTCAACGACATCAATTTGACCATAAGCGAGCGCTTCGTAGCGGTCACCGGCCCCAACGGCGGCGGAAAGAGCACGCTCGCGCGCGTCATCGCCGGCATCATCAAGCCCACTGCGGGCCGGATACTGTTTGACGGCGAGGACATAACCGGGCTGGGCATCACCGAGCGCGCCAGGAAGGGCATCAGCTTTGCCTTCCAGCAGCCCGTGCGTTTCAAGGGCATACAGGTGTACGACCTGCTCAAGCTGGCCGCAGGGCGCAAGCTCTCCGTGGGCGAGGCCTGCGACTACCTCAGCCGCGTGGGCATGTGCGCGCGCGACTATATAAACCGCGAGGTGAACGCCAGCCTCTCCGGCGGCGAGCTCAAGCGTATAGAGATAGCCACCATACTGGCCCGCGGGACCAAGCTCTCGCTCTTCGACGAGCCCGAGGCGGGCATAGACCTCTGGAGCTTCTCCAACCTCATAGCGGTGTTTGAGAAGATGTACGAGGAGATAAACGGCAGCATACTCATCATCTCCCACCAGGAGCGCATACTTGAGATTGCCGACAAGATAGTCGTCATAGCGAACGGGCGCATATCCGAGCAGGGACCGAAGGACGAGATACTGCCCAAGCTCATCGGCGGCGGCTCCTGCGGCCGCCTGGCCGCGGTCTGAGGAGGTGCGGGAAATGGCAATGGACGCAATACAGAGGGCGCTGCTCGCCGAGATAGCCGACCTGCACGGTGTGCCTGAGGGCGCTTACAACATCCGCTCCGACGGCAAGCTGGCCGGACGCAGCACGACGGCCAACATAGACATCGTCTCCAAAGAGGACAAGCCCGGCATCGACATCTTCATAAAGCCCGGCACCAAGAACGAGAGCATGCACATACCCGTCATTATCGAGGAGAGCGGCCTCAAGGACCTCGTTTATAACGACTTCCACATAGGCGCCGACTGTGACGTGACGATAATAGCCGGCTGCGGCATATCCAACTGCGGCAGCCAGGACAGCCAGCACGACGGCATACACACCTTCTATGTGGGCAGGAATGCCAAGGTCAAGTACGTGGAAAAGCACTACGCCGAGGGCGACGGCTCCGGCGAGCGCATTATGAACCCTACGACGGTCATAAACCTGGAGGAGGGCGCGTACATGGAGATGGATACCACGCAGATCAAGGGCGTGGACTCCACCAAGCGCATAACCCAGGCCAGGCTGGCCGACGGGGCCACGCTTGTCGTGGCTGAGAAGCTCATGACCCATGGACACCAGACCAGCGAGACCGACTTCACCATCGACCTCGACGGCGAGGACTCCAGCGCCAACGTCGTCTCCCGCGGCGTCGCGCGCGACAGCTCCCGCCAGGTGCTGTACATGAAGATAAACGGCAACTCAAAGTGCTACGGGCACAGCGAGTGCGACAGCATAGTCATGGACAACGGCTATGTGCAGGCCATACCTGAGATCACCGCCAACAGCGTGGAGGCCAGCCTGGTCCATGAGGCGGCCATCGGCAAGATAGCAGGCGACCAGATAGTGAAGCTCATGACCCTCGGCCTCACGGAGGCTGAGGCGGAGGAGCAGATAGTGGCCGGATTTTTGAAGTAAAAAAGCCAGTCCCGGCGGAGCAAAAAATCCGCCGGGATTTTTTAAAAATAATGCTTGACAAATGGCTGTATATCTGTTAATATAATCAAGCACCGCGTGAGAGACAAGCTCGCCGGACAAAACAGAAAACACTTCCATGGGGGTATAGCTCAGCTGGGAGAGCGCTTGAATGGCATTCAAGAGGTCAGCGGTTCGATCCCGCTTATCTCCACCAAACATCAAAAGCGACTGGGTACGCTAGGGAAATCAGGGGTTTCGAGAAGAAGCCCCTGATTTTTCTATACCTCTTGATTTTTTTAAATTCTGAAAAATCAAGAGGTGTTTTTTTTATGGCAAGAATGAAGATGAAGCACGTATCGCCGACTATCGAAGAAAGCTTCAGCGACTTTATCAATAGCAAGAAGGCGGCGGGGCTGGCCGACAAGACAATACAGACTTATCATTATCACTTCGCAGCGATTGGAAAGTATTTAGATATTGGGCAAGAGATAGAATTACTCAGCAATAGACAGCTTGAAAAAATGATTGCGGAAATGCGGGACAGCGACTTGTCGGCGAACTCAATAAACAGCTATACAAGGACACTGAAAAGTTTCTTGTCCTGGTGTAACGCAGAAGGCCGCACAGAGGCTAATATAAGGCTCTACAAGGCCGAGGAAGCCGTGAAGGTGACTTATACCGACGCCGAGCTAAAACGGCTGCTGAAGAAGCCTAATATGCGGCTATGCGGTTTTACAGAATATCGCAACTGGGTTATTGTGAATTTACTGCTGAATTGTGGTTGTCGGGCGGCGACTGTCCGCAATATCCAGATTCAAGACGTAGACCTGAAGGCAGCGACCATTGCTTACCGGCATACGAAGAATAAGAAAGTGCAGCTTATTCCCCTTTGTTCTGCTATGGTTTCAATACTACGTGAGTATTTGCGGATTAGAGAGGGTGCCGCCCAAGACTACCTATTCCCCAATGAGAATGGCAAGCCGCTAACAGAAAGCGGCCTTCGGCAAGCAATAGAGAAATACAACATTAGCCGCCAAGTGGAGAAGACAAGTATTCACCTATTCCGGCACACCTATGCCCAACGGTATTTAAGAAACGGCGGCAACGCCTTCAATCTTCAGAAGATATTGGGACATAGCACTTTGAAAATGACAAGGCATTATTGCGAGATATACGACGCCGACATTTCAAAGGATTATGATAAGTTTTCGCCGTTGGCCGCTTTTAAATAAGTCGGAACAGGTATCGGCAGAAAATAAATCATGTGTATTTACCCTTAATTTTGTTTTGATTTCAGCGGCTGCAACTAAATACAAAATCAGCATTGATAGCGAATAAATGAAGGATAAACCGCGACGCCGTTAAATAACAAATCAAAGGGAGGAGACGCCGCCCAACGATTAGTGAAGGGTTAAATTTGCCGTCTACCGCTTATCAAATGATTTTCTAGGCTATTCTTTACAGTTGTGGTTTCTCTAGGCCCCCGATTTTACTTAATCTCTTTTATTATTAAGCAAAATCGGGGGCCTAGAGAAAACACACTTTTGAAGAACGGCGAGAATTTTAGTTTGTCGTCTATCTCCGATTAAATGATTTCCTACCCTATAAGTTACAAATGCAGAAACAATTGGCCCTCAAGAATGCATAATCTCTTTTATTATTATTTATCCTTGAGGGCCAATTGTTTCCACAACAACAGGGAACGGCGTACTAAATTATTTGATACTGGCCTAGTATCAAATGATTTCCTACCCTATAAATTACAAATGCGTTTTCCTCCGGCCCCCAAGAATGCATATTCTTTTTTTATTATTATGCATTTTTGGGGGCCGGAGGAAAGAACACTTTTGAAGAATAGTGAAGGTTTCCATTTAGATAAGCGGCGGGCGGCAAATCTAAGTCTATTGGTATTTATTTCAATGTGCCGCTGGGCGGCGTTTAATCTTATCTTGGGCCGCGATTCAATCTTCATTTATTCGTTATTGGTGCTGAAGTTGTATTTGAATCCTACCGCTGTTTTCAAATGTTTTTTAAGAGAGAATACAATCATTTTTATAGCTGAGAATAGGTATTAAGAAAGCCGCCGTTCCTCTTGTTTGAAGAACGGCGGCGTTTTTTATTTGTCGCGGACGTGCAAGTATTTGTCTGTGTCGGCCATAGCGGTTTCAAAGGACTTCTTGATAAGGTCAATGCCGCTAATCTTCTGGCCGCCCATTTTCACAATGGTTTCATTCTGCTTGTCGATGTTCTTAAAGAAATTCTTGGGAACAACGATTTCGTTAGTGTCCAGGTCAAGGGTAATCTTCATGTGGGAAACCGCCTTTCTAGTGTATTTTTCGGACTTGCTAGTTAAATTATAGCAATTTCTAACAAAAAATCAAGAGAAAATGGCGATAAACGGAAAGTTTTTAACGAAAAACGGCGATTTGCTGGCAGTAAATACCAGAAATCGCCGGTTTTGACGGTGGTATTGCATTTATTAGATATAAACAGATGAAAAATGCAGGGACACCGCCGTTTACTTTTCTTCACTAAAGAAATCTTCAATATTCACGCCGAAAACTTTAGATAATCCATATAATTCAATATCGGTAACGGTTCGCGACTTATCTTCAATGCGAGAAATGGAGCCGCGACACACGTAAATAGCCATTGTTTCGAGTTTATTAGAAACTGTCTGCTGACTCATTCCTTTTGCCAACCTGAATTCTTTTACTTTGCCGCCAACTAGATTCATGGCCGTTCCGTCTATTATTCTCCCCACGCAGTTATCACCTCTTGTCTTGACATAGGACACACCCCTAGGCTATACTATTTTTCAAAGGTAGTTGTCTTATGATAGGACAAGAGAAAAATAAAATAGGAGATATAAAGAATGGAAGACAAAATTAGCGGCATGGAGGAACTAGAGGAAAAAATTAAATGGTATAAGATAAAGCAAATCTTAGGCACAGGCGACTTTTCAATTTTACTGTGGAGAAATCCAAAAGAAGAACGGCCTAGAAACGCAAGCTATGTTTTATTAAAATATAGAGACGATAGCGGCGACATAATATCAACGGAAGCCGCCTATGAAAACGAACAGTTTCTTTATTATTACAGAGATGGTAGTGAAGGAGTAATAAACGAAGACGTTATATTAGGCTGGGATTATTTTCCCTACAATGAAACTTTACCGGCGATTACTGAGGAAGAAGCCGAAATACTTAGACAGCTATTTAACCGCTTGTTTGGCTTAGAAGAATAGGAATTCGAGGGGATATTAAATATCCCCTCTTTTTTATTTGCCGAAAAATTAAAGTGAAGAATTCCAAGCAAATCAGGAATATTTTCACACGAAAACCAGTTTAAATAGAACAAAGGTTAAAATTCGTTTGCGGCACATTTATAACGATTAAGAGAAGGTTTTTGTTGGAGTAAATATAATGAAACCTTCTCTTGTTTTTTATAAATGCAGGGAAAGCGTGTGAAAACTGATTTTTTATTTATAACGTTATAGACCATAATGGTATTATAAGCGAAAAACGAAGGCAAGAAAAAGTTGAATTTTCCTTCAAGAAAAAATTTCTTAAATCAATTTCTTTCTTCTATTGTTTACGGCGAAGAAATAAAGCTGATTTAAGAAGAATAACGAAGGAAAATTCCTCTTGAAAAAAATAGGGTAATTTTTCTTATTTATAATCTTATAAACCATATTGGTATTATAAGCGGAAAACGGAAAGGAAAAAATCAAGTTTTTCGCCACAATAATTTTTACAAGGAGGAATTTGCAATGGCAAATCGAATTTGGTGTGTTTACTTGCACACAAACTTAACCAACGGTAAGTGTTATGTGGGGATTACTTCTTAGTATCCCGTAGAAAAAAGATGGAAAAACGGGTTAGGTTATCAAACTTAGCCGAAATTCTACTCTGCTATTCAAGAATTTGGTTGGGATGGTTTTGACCATAAAATAATCGAAACCGGCTTAACAGAAAGTGAAGCAAGAGAGAAAGAACAAGAATATATAACATTCTTTGATTCAATTGATAATGGTTATAACAGCACCTTGGGTGGTGGGAAACCACGAGGCGGCGGTAAGCCTGTAATGATTGTTGAAACAGGGAATATCTATGAAGATGCTAACCAGGCGGCCGAAGTTTATTTAGTCTCTGCTGATAACATTCGCCACGCTTGCCGTTCTGGTTATGCAACCGCCGGTTATCACTGGCGTTATGCCACACAAGAAGATTTAGAAGACGCCTGGTTAAAGACCTTGGGCGACGACGAATTTTAATTAAAACAAGGAGGAATTTAAAATGTTAAACCGCGAACAAATTGAATACCTGTTTAGAGGTATTCAGGAAGAAGTAATTGAAAATATCCAGCTTGCAGAAGGTAGTTATTTTGCTACTTGCGAGGCTGTAAGAGAATATACCTTGGCTTCTACTGAGAACCGCCCAGACGACTTTTAGATTTGGGAAAGGGTTTGCAATAGATACGCCGAATACTGGAAGACTTACTTCGAGGATTCAAGAGAGGCCGCAGACAAGGCACTTAAAAAGCATTATGCGGCGTCTAAGGAATATTACGCCGAACAATCTAAGATATTAACTGAACGGCTTATTAAACAGCTTGAAGAAGATAAGGCGAAGTTTTAGCAGGCATAAACCTTATCTCTTTTCATAAGAGTTTATAACGAGAAAAAGGAGATTTAATTATTATGGAGGAATTCAAAATGGGTAACTACAATAATTTCGGCCAAGCTTTGGCGGCTGGCCGTGTCGGTGAGAAATTGGCGGCGTAGTATTTAACCGCTATTGGGTATTAGATTGAAGACGTTTCTAAGAATAAGGAATATTTCAGTTAGGATATTGACTTCTTAGCCAACAACGGTAAAACAAAAATGGCCGTTGAAGTTAAGGCTGATAGCCGTATGTAGGAAACAAAAAACGTAGCTGTTGAGACAATAACCAATGTCGAGTTTGGCAAAGATGGTTGGTTTATTACTTCAAAGGCGTCACACATTTTCTTTGTTGACGTGAAATCTAAAGTTATTCATTGTGTCCGCTTGGAAGAGTTAAGACAGCTTTTCAAATAGAATAAGAAACAATATCGTAGGATTATTACCCACTAGAAAGAATGCGGTATGTATTATAAAGAGGGTGAAATTTATTTGATTCCTCTTGCTGACTTAGAAACTTTGCCGCATTACGTTAAGCTTGATAAAAGCGTTGTCGCAAGATACGCTTAATTTAAAAAATAGGAGGACTTTATTATGATTACTACTTTTTTAGCTTGCTTCTTTGGAAGCTGGATTGGCACAACTTTAGGTTTAGTTGGTGCTGTTGTGTATGCGGCCTACAAGGTCAACAAAGTCTAATAAAACAAGGAGGAATTTAAAATGTTTGGATTTAAAAAGAAAAACGCCGTCGAAGCTGAATTCGAGGCGACCATTAAGAACAACTTTTTCTAGGTGGACGAGAACCGCCGCCTAATTCGCGTAAAAGAAGGTTTTAAGCTTGGTAAGCCTTTCGCTATTGATTCTATCATGGATATTGAAATTAAGTGCGACGATACCGTGGTGAACAAGCGGAACATGGGTGCGGCAATCGCCGGCGGTGCTTTGCTTGGTATTGGTGGTTTATTGTTGGCCGGTACTCACAATAAAGAGTATATTAGCCGCCTTGAAGTGCTTATTAAAACCAATGATTTTAACCGGCCTGTGATTAAGATTCCCTTTATTACAAGCAAGATGCAGAAAAATTCTGCATTGACACAAGCTGTTGTTGATAGCTGTGAAAAGCTGGTTCAGCAACTTAATATTTTGAAAGGAGACAACTAATTATGATGAGTGATAAAAGAATTTACAGTTTAAATCTTGCCACTTATATTTGGTGCAAGACTGATATTCAACCAGAATTACACCTTGAGGATGGCGGCTTAGTATGGTGTGCTTATCCAGAGGGCGGCGAAGTTGGTAAGGCTATTATTGAATACCGTGACCCAGACGTAGCCGTTAACTTACATGACTTTTTGTAGAAATACAAGCAACTCCGTATGATGATTGAAGAGGTGAGAGGTAAGCGATAATCGCTTACCTCTTTTATTAAAATAGAAAGGAGGTTGGCGTTATGACTGAGGCAAACAAGACTAAACAAGCAAGAATGCAGCGAGTGTTAGAAGTTTGGGTAGATAATCCTACCTGTACTGATAGAGAAATTGCTGCTCTGGCGGGTGTTGGCGAGCGTACGTTTTCACGCTACAAGACTGATGCCGAGTTTATGGCAAAATATCATGAGATGTGTGAAAAGCGGTTTAAATCACTTGAAGGAAAAGCAATAGAAAAGTTAAAGGAACATATAGACGGTGGCTTGTGGCAAGCTGTTAAATATGTTCTCGATTCTTCAGGATATAAGCCAACTGAAAAAGTTGACGCCAACGTGAACGGCACACAAGACGTTAACATTACAATCGGCGAGTGATGCAGTTATGGCAATCAATCTTAATATTAAATCAAGCATTTTCCTTCCTTGCTATTAGCCTTATATTGAAGACTACTCGAAACGCTATAATATTTTTTGGGGCGGGCGAGGCAGCGGCAAGACTAAGTTTGTAATATAGAAGCTGGTTATTAAGGGATTAAAAGAAAAACGGCTAATATTGCTAATGCGTAAGGAAACAAATAAATTACGTGATAGCGTATGGAAAGAACTGCTTGACGTAATTAACGAATGGCATTTAAGAGAATACTTCACCGTCAATAAAACAGAGTTTCGTATTACTTGTAAACTGAACGGCACTGAATTCAAATGCTTGGGTTTGGACGAACCCGAAAAGATAAAGGGATTCACAAATATCTCAGATGTATTTATGGACGAGATAACGGCGTTTACCCCTGACGATTTTGAATTGATTGACGGTACTTTGAGAAGTAGTATTTATAGCTTGCCGCTTCAGATGTACGCTTGCTTCAACCCTATTAGCAAGGCTAATTGGGTTTACCGATATTTCAACTTTGACACCGGCACTGTTCCTCCGAATACGTTTGTCCTGCATTCTACATATTTAGACAACCCGTTTTTAGACGAAAGCTTTAAATTAAGAATGGCAGCGTTAAAGGAAAGGAACTATAACCGCTGGAAAGTAGAAGCACTGGGTGAATTCGTTACTCTTGATAAGCTGGTATTTACTAATTGGCGAATTGAGGATTTCAACCACGCCGAAATAAAAGGCGATTTGCTGGTTGGCATGGATTTCGGCTTCATCAACGACGTTTCTACTATTGTTGCTTCAATATTGGATGAAGCAAGTAAGAAAATCTATGTTTTCAAAACATGGGGCGACACCGGCAAGACTAATGATTAGTTGGCCGCTATTATTCGTGACTTAGGTTTTAGTAAATCCGTCATTATTGCGGATGCCGCCGAACCTAAGTCAATAGAAGAGATTAAGCGGCTGGGAATTTCTAAAATCCGTGCTTGCACTAAAGGCCGTGATTCAATCATTCACGGTATTCAGCGACTTTAGCAGTATGAAATAGTCGTTCACCCCACTTGTGAAGAAATCATAGCAGAGTTTGAAAACTACTCTTGGAAAAAGGATAAACAAAGCGGCGAATACGTAAATGAACCGATAGACAAGTTTAACCACTATATCGACGCATTACGTTATTCACTCTAGGTTGTCGGCAATAACCGGCAACTAAAATCAATGTCTAAGGCGGCATTAAGTCTATAACAAAGGAGGGTAAACCGTGTTTTTCTTAAACAAAGATGTTCCCCTTGATGTGGAATTGCTGAATAAGATGATTAACAGATTCAACACGTCTGTAAAGCCTAAAATTCAGCGATACGAGAATTACTATAACGGCGTTCAAGCTATTCTTCAGAAGACATATTCCGATGAAACTAAGCCCTGCAATCACACCGTAATTAACTACTGTAAGAATATCGTTGATTCTTATTGTGGTTATTTGGCGTCCCCTGGTTATATCAGCTATTCAAGTGAAGATGATATTTCCGAAGTAATGGACATTCTTCGTTATAACGACTTCCAAGACGAAGATAGTAATTTCCTACTGGACGCTTTGATTTACGGCGTGGCCGCTGAGTTGATGTATTTTGACAGCGAAGGACAAACCCGCTTCCGCTTGATTCATCCAACTTAGTGCTTCGGCGTTTATGATGATAGCTTGACCGGCGACCTTATGTATTTCGTCCGTATCTATAAGGCTAGTGATTGGGACAACAGTGATTTGCATTATGTGGACGTTTATAGCGACTACGATATTAAACACTACACAATGACCGGCGAAAGCGGCTTCTTAACTTTCCAAAGTGAGGAAAGACATTATTTCAATCAGTGCCCCGCTAATATCTTCATGTTACCCGGTGAGAAGTCAATCTTCGATTGTATCATGTCTTTGTAGGACGCCGTTAATAATCTGGTTTCAAGTGAAATTGACGATTACGACGCCTTTTGCGACGCTTATTTAGCTTTAACTGGCGTAGATGCCGAGGAAGACGACATTGCTTCCATGAAGGCTAATCGTGTATTGATTCTTCCTGAAGGTGCCGTTGCTTCTTGGCTGACTAAGAACGCAAACGATACGCAAATTGAAAATATCATTAAGCGGCTCCATGATAGCATTTACAGAATCGGCCAATGCCCGGACTTCTCTTCTGAAACCTTCGTCGGCGGCGTGTCTTCTGGTATTGCTATTAGATACCGCTTGACCGGCATGGAGACGAAGGCGGCGAAGATTGAAGGCGAGATGAAGAAAGCCTTGCAGCGTCGTATTGAGTTGATTTGCGGCGTGGCGTCCTTGATGCTTGGAGAAGAGGTATTCCGCGATATTCAAATTACCTTTAGCCGCAATATTCCTGTTGATGATACAAGCGTTATCAATATGGTAAGTCAGCTTCAAGGCGTCGTTTCTGATGCTACATTACTTAGCCAATTGCCTTTTGTCCAGGATGTGAACGCCGAACTTGAAGCGGTTAAGGAATAGAAGCAACAGAATATGTCTCTTTATAACTTCGGCGACACAACCGAAGGAGATGAAGAGTAATGCAGTATTGGGTAAAGAGAAATCTTCAAACACAATAGGCAATCGGAAATAAGACCGAGAAAGAAGTTAGAAAGCAGCTTGTTAATTATTATCGCCGCACAATGAACGGCGTTATTGCTGCTTTTGAATCCACTTATGATAAGCTGCAAGCCACAATAGAGGAAGGCCGCGAACCAACGCCCGCTGACCTCTATAAGCTGGATAGATATTGGTAGATGCAAGCACAGTTAAAAGAAGAACTTCAAAAGCTGGGCGACAAACAAGTTGCTTTATTAAGTAAGCAATTCACAGACGAATATAAGAACGTCTATGATTAGCTTGCTATTCCCGGTGAAGATAACTTCAGAACGATTGACACCGCACAAGCTAACTAGGCTATCAATAGTATTTGGGTGGCTGACGGTAAATCATGGAGTTAGAGAATTTGGGAAAATACAGACCTGTTACAACAAACATTGAATGATGAACTAATTCATTGTGTGGTAGCCGGTAAGAAGACCAGCGACCTTAAAAAGCTGCTTCAGGAAAGGTTTGGAGTTAGCTATAATCGTGCTGACACTCTGGCCCGCACAGAGATAGCCCATATTCAAACCCAGGCCGCACAGAAGCGGTATTAGGACTACGGGATTTAGGAAGTAGAGGTTTGGGCCGACGAAGACGAAAGACGTTGCGAAAGATGCGGAAAGCTTCACTAGCAACGTTTTCCAATCGACGGAACAATGCCCGTTCCTGTTCACCCCCGTTGTCGATGCACAATTATTCCCGTTGTGGAATAAGCCTTGTCTTTTCTCTAGGCGTTAGACGTTAAAGAAACGACTAAATATTATTAAATAAGGGTGCCGTTTAGCGGCAAACTTTAGGAGGTATTTTTTATGGCAGACATGAATAACAACGTTGTTAATACTGATTCTCAGGTTGAGAATCCTACCACAGAAAACGATACACAAGCCGAGGCTGAAAAGACCTATACCAAAGATGAAGTAATGGCCCTTCTTCAGCAGGAGGCAGACCGCCGCGTTTCTTCTGCTTTAAAGAAGCAGGCGGCAAAATATGAAAAGCAACTTTCTCTTTCTAAGCTGGATGGAGACGAAAGAGAGAAAGCCGAGAAGGATAGCCGTATTGCCGAGTTAGAGGAACAGCTTGCCGCCTTCCAGGTTGAGAAGAACCGCAGCGAATTAAAGTCTGTTCTTTCTGCCCGTGGCCTTTCCGCTGAGTTTGCGGACATTCTTAATATCTCTGACGATATTGAAGAGGCACAGGCCAATATTGATAAGCTGGACAAGCTTTTTAAGGCCGCTGTAAAGGCCGAAGTTGAAAAGCGTCTTGCTGGCAATACGCCAAAGGGTAACGGCAGCACACCCGTCGAAATCACAAAAGAAGCTGCTAAAAAGATGTCTATGGCCGAACTTGATAAGCTGTCAAAAGAAAATCCTGAATTGTTTGATAAGCTTTTCGGCTAATAATTTTAGGAGGTAATTTATAATGGCTAACACTGTTTATTCCAATAAGGTTATTGAGGCAAAGGCAAAGGATTTGCTGACCACTACTGTTAACACCCGTAACCTTATGACTGTTGATACCGACCTTACACAGAACGCCGGTATGATTAAGACTATCAACACCTATACTTACAGCGGCACCGCCGAGGCCCTGGCCGTTGGTACTGGTAACACAACTTCTGCCCGTGGTTCTATTACTTACTCCGGCAAGGATTACACCGTTAATATGGTGCAGTAGGCTTTTGACTATTACGATGAGGACTTCATGAAGGACCCCACCATTGTTGACAATATGCTGAAGGGTGCTAACCAGGTAATGGTTAATAAGATGACTTCCGACTTTGTAACCGAGGCTGAGAAGGCTACTCTGTCCTCTACTTTTGCAAATGGGGCTGGCCTTTCTTACGAGGCTATTGTTGACGCTATTTCCGTTCTGAATATCGAAGACGAGTCCCAGCTGTTCGTGGTTATCCCCAACGCCTGGAAAGCCGACCTTCGTAAGGACGACGACTATAAGACCGCCCGCATGGGTGAGGTTGTTTATAACGGCCAAGTTGGTACTATTTGCGGTATCCCCGTTATTGCTACTAAGGCCCTTGAGGACGCAGCTTATGTTATGACCAAGGAGGCTATTACCCTCTTTATGAAGTCTGACGTTGAGGTTGAGCAGGACCGCGACCCTGATAAGCGTCAGAACTCCGTATATCTCCGCACCGCTTACGTTGTTGCCCTGACTGACGCAACCAAGATTTGCGAGATTACCGAGGCTGCTTAATTTAGTATCTGAAATTAAAGGGGAAGGTTAACCCTTCCCCTTATTTCATAAAGAAGGAGGATACTAAAAATGAACGAAGACATTAAGGTAATGTTGGGCGATGCCGCCGAGAACTTTACAGATGCACAAATTACCCTAGCTGTCAAGCAAGCTTCGGCAGAAGTTGAGGCATATTGCAACCGCAAGCTTGACGCTGAGTTAGAAATGGTAGTTGAAAAGATTGCCGTTATTAAGCTGAATCGCATGAATACAGAAGGCTTGTCTTCTTAGTCTTATAGCGGCGTATCTGAAAGTTATGTTGACGGTTATCCCGCTGACGTTTTGAAAGTGCTGAACCGCAAAAGAAAGATTAAGGTGATTTAATCATGATTAACGCCGATATGCGAACTTATGATTATTTGACCTACGGCGAAGATAACGGCTATGGGCAACCGGCCCTTTCCGCTACTCCTACCGGGCAAATCAAAATGGCTATCAATGTTACTACACAATCTGTCTAGGACAATATCAATTACTCCGACGCCGAATATATGGGATTAACTTTAGGGAACGTTGATGATTCCTTCGTTATTCTCTACGGCGACGAAAAATTAAAAGTCTTGTACGTAAATCCAAAAGGCCGTTACAAGCAAGTTTTTTTGAAGAAGATGTAACTATGAGTATTGAAATTGAAGGCTTAGACGATGTATTAAACCGCATTGAGAAATTAGGCGATACGTCCAATATTGAGGCTGCTTTAAGTTAGGCTTGTGCCCTAGTTGAAAGAAGTGCTAAACAAAAGGCACCAAAGGACACAGGCGAACTTAGACGCTCAATAACAAGTAAGATAGAAGGGACACAGGGTATTGTCTATACGCCTCTTGAATATGCACCTTATGTGGAGTACGGAACCGGCCTTTTCGCCGAAAATGGAGGCCGCAAGGATGTGCCGTGGAACTATCAAGATGATAAAGGAAATTGGCACAGTACCAGCGGCCAAAAACCACAACCTTTCATGCGACCAGCACTTAACGAAAACCGCGAAAAGATAATTGATTTACTGGGGGAGGCAATAAACAATGATTGATTATCATAAGCAGCTTGTAACAGCGTTGAATACTGTTCTCCCCACTCATTACGAAATGACGCTGACCAGCAAGACAGGGACGCCCTGTATTAGCTATATGGAGGTTAATAACTACGTGACAGACACCGGCGACACACTGGGATATAGTCAGCTTAGTTATTAGGTGAAAGTTTGGGGAACCAACTTGGCCGACCTTCAAAACTACGCTATGCAGATTGACAACGTATTGCGTCCCCTTGGTTGGCGGCGTATTTCTAGCGGGGAATTGTATGATAGAGAATCCGCAATGATTCAAAAAATTATGACATTCGAGGCCCTGGGCCTTGAATCTTACTCTTGATTTAGGAGGTAATACACTATGGCAGTTATTTCTAAGGGTATTAAACTTTCCTACGATTCTACTGGAGCCGGTTCTAGCTATACCGATCTGACCAACTTGTAGGAGATTCCCGACCTGGGCGGCACTACTGAGGCTATCGACATTACTACCCTGGCCGACGCCGCTTATATGTATACTGACGGACTGAAGGATTACGGCGATTCCCTGGAATTCACTTTCCTTTATGAGGCCGAGCAGTTTAGCACTCTGAACGCCCTGACTACTTCCGTAGCTTGGAAGGTAACTCTTCCTGATGGTGCTACTTGCACCTTTACAGGTAAGTGCAGTGTGCGTCTTTCCGGCGTTGGCGTCAATGCCGCTTTAACTTATGTGTTGGCTATCCGTCCTGATTCTGAGATGGAATTTGACGACGGCCAAGAATAATTAACCCACGTGGGAAGTTGGGAAGGGGTTATTCCTCTTCCCCTTCCTAACTTAATCTAAAAGAAAAGAGGAATTTATAATGATGTACGTAGACTTTTCCGCAGGCGGCAAGGAATATAAGCTTCGCCTGAATACTCGAAATATTGTTTCCCTTGAGAAGGCATTAGGCATGAATCCTCTTGCCATTTTTGGCAACGGCGAAACCATGCCAACTATTACAACTCTGGTAACTATCCTTCACGCTTCTTTGCAATAGTATCAGCACAACATTACTCTTGATGATGCCTATGATATTTTCGACAACTATTTAGCTGACGGTAATACAATGACAGACTTTATTCCCGTCGTATTGGATTTATACCGTGTATCTGGTTTGATTAGAAAGACTGAAAGCGGTGAGGGAAAAAACGCTTAACGGGCGACGATAATTCGCCGCCTTTCCTTTTCACTAATTATCTGTATTAGTGGTTAGACACTTGCCTTGATTTCGGCTTACCTGAAAGCGACTTCTGGAATATGACACTAGCGGAAATTATCCGCTTCGTGGAAAGCCGCCGAAGAATGTAGAAATTCGAGGCACAACAGAAGGCGTCTTATGATTATATTCTTGCGGACTTAATAGGCCGCAGTATTGGAAGAATTTATTCTTCCACAACAAAGATGCCAACTATTGCTGAAGCTTATCCTTCACTATTTGAACAGGAAGCAATACAAGAAGAAATTCAAAAGAAAAAAGACGAAGCTTCTGCTGTGCGGTTTAGACAATTCGTCCAATCCTTTAACAAACGTTTTAGAAAGGATGGTGAAGCATGACAGAAGAGTTAAGAGTTATTATTTCCGCTGAAGTTGGCGAATTACAATCCGAGTGTAAGAAAGCTAGTAAGTCAATCGAGGAAATAAGTAAAGAGGCTGAACAGGCAAAGAAATCTTTACAAGACGGTTTAGGTAAAGCAAGTGACGCCGTTGTATCCAGTGTTAAGAAAGTCGGCGTAGCTGTTGCCGCTGGCGTAACTGCTTTAGTTGGCCTGTCTGCTGCTACCGAAGAATACCGCACAAATCAGGCGAAGTTAACAACTGCTTTTGAGGCGGCAGGTAGTAACGCAGAAACCGCGACGCAGACTTATAACGACTTATACCGGGTATTAGGCGAAAGTGATACCGCCGTTGAAGCCGCCAACCATTTAGCGAAACTAACAACTAACGAATAGGATTTGTCCGAGTGGACAACTATCTGTGAAGGTGTATATGCAACCTTTGGTGCCTCCCTTCCTATTGAGGGATTGACGGAGGCCGCAAACGAAACCGCTAAAGTCGGCACCGTAACCGGCACTTTAGCAGATGCTTTAAACTGGGCCGGTATTAGTGAAGACGCCTTTAATGAAAAGCTGGCGGCTTGCAATACTGAGGCCGAGAGGGAAGCGTTAATTCGTCAGACTTTAAATGGTGCTTATGCAGAAGCCGCCGCAGGCTATGAATAGAATGCCGCTGCTTTACTTGCACAAAACGAGGCATAGAATCAGTTAAATAACGCAATGGCAACATTAGGTGCCGCTATGACACCTGTTGTAACTATGCTTATGGAATTTGGTGCTAGTGTATTAAGCACATTAACCCCATATATTCAATCTTTCGCCGAGAATTATTTACCGACAATATAGCGAGTATTAGAAGGCGTTGCTTCAGCTCTAGGCGTTGTCTTCGGGTGGATTAGTGAAAACTGGGGGATTATCTCAACAATAGCAACTATAATCGGCAGCATTGCCGCCGCTATCGTAGTTGTAAATACAGCACTAACAGCTTACAACGCTGTTATGGGTGTTGTTGCCGTTGTGACTAATGCGGCAACATGGCCTATTCTTGCCGTTGTTGCTGCTATCGCCGCTGTCATTGCTATTATCGTTTTATGTATTCAGCACTGGGATTAGATTAAAGAAACCGTTAGCAATGTAGTCGAAGCAATTAAGAATTTTGTTTCTAATATGGTTGACGCCGTGACTACATTTTTCTCTAATATGTGGGAAGGCATTACTTCAACGGTAGAGAATATTAAAACTTCTGTTGTTAACGCTTTTAATGCTGTTAACAACAGTGACAAATATAGTAAACGGCGTAAAGACTACGGTTTTAAATATCTTCAATGCAATCAAGACAGGAATTTCAACTGTGATAAACGGAATTAAAACAACTGTGACTTCTGTATTTAACGGCATTAAATCCACAATCACAAATACAATCACAGCCGCAAAGAATACTGTACTGAATATCTTCAATGGTATTAAGAATGGTATTTCTAACGCTATTAACGGTGCTAAGAATATTGTTGGCAACGCTATTGATGCAATTAAAGGTTTCTTCAAATTCGAGTGGAGTTTACCAAAATTGAAATTGCCGCACATCAGTATTACCGGCAGCTTTAGCCTTGTACCTCCCAAAGTGCCGAAGTTTGGTATTGAGTGGTATGCAGAAGGCGGCGTTTTCGATTCGCCTACACTCTTCAACTATGGCGGCGGTATTGGCGGTTTAGGTGAGGCAGGGGCCGAGGCCGTTGTACCTCTTGAAAAGAATACAAAATGGCTTGACAGAATCGCCGAAAGGCTTGCGGGCTACGGCGGCGACAAGCCTATTATTCTTTAGGTAGACGGTAAGACTTTTGCACAAACCAGCATTGACAGCATAAATCAGCTTACCCGTTAGACTGGTAAGCTTGGATTAAGACTGACATAAGGAGGCGTTAAGAATGGCATATTTCAAAATTGGCGACACTGATTATTCAGCTTTTGTTAATTCATTGAAGATAACAAATAGCCACAATTACAATTCACAAACCAACGCCGCAGGCGATACCGTAGTTGATTATATCAATTCAAAGAGAAGCATAGAAGTCGGCATTATTCCGCTAACAGATGCAAATATGGCTACCTTGTAGGCCGCTATTAACGCCTTTCATGTAAGTATTTCTTTCCGCAATCCATAGACAAATTAGTTAGAAGAAAATGTTGATTGCATTATTCCAGAAAACGACGTTGAATATTATACTATTCAGGCCGACAAGGTAATGTATGAGGCATTGACTTTAACTTTCACCGAGTTATAAGGGGGTTAATCTATGATTAGTGCAAGTGCAAACATTACTAATATGTTAGATTCCTCTGTTAGAAGTATCGCGGCGAAGGTGGAATTCTATACGGATTCCACCCTTGCCTATACTTTCAATTCAACAGACAAGTTAGTTGATTTCAGTATTGAAAGGGTTGCCGAGGAAGGTAAGTTTTTCGGCTATGGCTATTGTTAGAAGATTACCGTTAAGCTAATCGACGTAAACCGTGAAGTAAATATAACAACAGCACATTCAATAAAAGTTAGTATTGGTATTGAAAATGAATACGTGCAGCCGTTTCCAACTTTCTATGTGCAGCAAGTAAGACGCGACGAAAATACAAACCAGCTTACTATTTATGGCTATGATTTGATTTATCCAGCTTCAACGCACACGGTAGCCGAGTTGACATTAACCACGCCGTACACTATTGAAGACTTCGCCGACGCCTGCCGCACTCTGTTAAATATGGCTTCTCTTAGTATTCAGAGGGTAGGCGAGACGGAAACCTGTTTTGATACTGAATATATAGAGGGTGCCAATTTTGAAGGCACTGAAAGCATTAGAGAGGCGTTAAACGATGTAGCCGAGGCAACACAAACAATATACTTCGTAAATAACGCCGACTAGCTTGTGTTTAAGCGGCTAGACAAAAACGCCGCCCCTGACTTGACTATTTCCAAGGCTGACTATTTTACCCTTGAAAATAGAGACAGCCGCCGCTTACAGACTATTGCAAGCGTTACAGAGTTGGGCGACAATATTTCCGCTTCTACTACCCTAACCGGCAGCACTCAGTATTGCCGTGATAATGCCTTTTGGGATTTGCGGCTTGATACCGGGACTTTAGTATAGAATGCGGTAAACGCCGTTGGCGATACAAGTATTAACTAGTTTACTTGTGAATGGCGAGGTAATTTCTTATTAGAGATTGGCGACAAGCTAGGCTTAATAACAAAAGACAATATAACAGCTATAAGTTATCTGCTTGACGATACAATAACATACAACGGCGGCTTATCTGAGACGACACAATGGGATTATAACGATAACGACACTGAAACAGAAACTAATTCCGCTTCTCTTGGTGAGGTATTGAATTAGACTTATGCAAGAGTAGATAAGGCGGCGTAGACTGTTGAAATTGTGGCTAGTCAAGTGGAAGGCATGAATGAAAATATTGCCTAGCTGCAAATGGACACTGAAAGTATTACGGCGTCTGTGCAGCAAGTTTAGGAAAATACACAGGCAACTATTGACGGTATCCAATAGGATGTTGATAGCTTAACTTAGCGGGTTGAGGCTTCTGTAACCGCCGACGAGGTACAGCTTCAAATTCAACAGGAAATGCAGAACGGCATTAACAAAGTAACGACTTCTACCGGCTTCACTTTTGACGAAACTGGTTTGACAATAGAGAAAAGCGGCAGCGAGATTAAAACGCAAATAACGGAAGATGGTATGACAGTAACCCGTAATGACGAAGAAGTATTGAAGGCTAATAACGCAGGAGTTGACGCCGTTAACCTACACGCTACAACATACTTAATTATTGGCACCAACAGCCGCTTTGAGGATTATGCTAACGGTAGCCGCACGGGTTGCTTCTGGATTGGAAATTAACCTTCGCCGCTAATTTCAAATAAGGAATTTTCCTTTGTGTTCTTCAAAAGTGTTTTTTCCTCCGGCCCCCAAGAATACATAATAATAAAAAAAGAATATGCATTCTTGGGGGGCCGGAGGAAGACGCAATTGAAATGAACAGTTGTTAAAAATCGGTTTGAAAACAGCGGCAGATTCAAACGAAAAATAACACACCTTTGTAAATTACAAATGAAGGATTTTGTTTGAATCGGCGGCAGATTAAATTAAAAGAAGGAGGCTAACCCTATGGCTTTATCTGGTAGTTTTAATACTACTGCATATAGTGGCCGCTATCTTACTTTTTCTTGGACAGCAACGCAAAATGTAGCCGCTAATACTTCCACCATTAGTTGGCGGCTAGTTGGTGCAGGCACAGGCAGCGGCTATTATGTATCAGGAAATTTCAAGGTTGTTATTGCTGGTGAAACTGTTTATTAGTCTGCTACCCGTATTGAATTACGTGTCGGTACAGTTGTAGCAACTGGTACTAAGACACTTACTCATAACAGCGACGGTACTAAGACTTTTTCGGCGTCCGCTGAAGCTGGTATTTATACCGTAGCCGTTAATTGTCGAGGTAGCGGCAACTTTACCTTAAACACAATCCCACGTGCTTCAACAGTAACCGCGACAAACGGCACAATTAACGACTGGGCGACGGTTAATATTAGCCGTGCGTCAAGTGCTTTTACACATACCGTATCCGCGACTTTTGGCAGTATTACAACCGGCATAGCCACAAAGACAAATCAGACTTCTATTTCTTGGGTTATTCCTAGTACATGGTATAGCTAGATTCCGAATGCAAAAAGCGGCACAGCAACAGTTACTTGTTAGACTTACAACGGTGACACACTGATAGGCACTTCAACCGCTACTTTCACGGCTAGTGTTGATGAAGAAGATTGTACGCCAACCCTTTCACCGTTTGTATATGATACCAACGATGAAACAATAGACTTAACTGGAGACGACACAAAAGTTATCCGCTATCATAGCAATATGTATTGTGAGGCAAACCCAACGGCTAAGAATAGTGCTAGTATTCAAAATACCGTCGTGCAGTGCGGCACTAGTGCCTTCGTTGGCAACAGCCACACATTCAACGATGCCGAAAGCGGCAACTTCACTTTTATTACCACTGATACCCGTGGCTTAACTAGATAGATGACAGAGAATTTAACTGTTGTTAATTATATTCATTTAACTTGTGTTATGAAAGATAGTAAGCCGGACACCAGCGGTAATTTCACTTTTGAAGTGGATGGCAATTGCTTCAACGGCAGCTTCGGCGTCGCCTCTAATACGCTGACAGTACAATACAGATATAAGGCAGGCAGCGGCAGTTATTCCGCCTGGGCTAACATGACAGTTTCCAGAAGCGGCAATACCTATTCCGCAACTGTTGATATTACCGGCCTGGACTATACCCAAACCTATACTTTCCAGGCACGGGCGACGGATTAGTTAGAAACCATAACCACCGATGAGACAGCCGTTAAAACACTCCCCATATTTGATTGGAGTGGCGAAGACTTCAATTTTAACGTCCCGGTTAACTTCTCCGCTGGTGCTACTGGCATTAGTGGCGGCGGCGGTTTGGCTTACGGTACTTGTAGCACTATCGGCGGCACTTCAACTAAGGTTGTTAATAGCGACGATTTCGGCGACACTTTAGAGACGGGAAAAAGCATTAGAGTAAAATTCAGCTATGCAAATACCGTTGCTTCCCCCTATCTAAATGTAAACGGCACAGGTGCTAAGTTAATAAAGAAGTACGGCAGCACCGGCAGCGTTGCTTATTACTGGTACACTGGCGAGGTAATAGATTTTGTGTACGATGGTAGCTATTGGGTTATGGTTAACGCCGCACCAGCAACTACAACTTATTACGGTATTACAAAGCTGCAAAGCACAATTTCTAATACTGATACCGTAGCTTTAACGCCGGGTGCCGTTTATGATTTCGTTAAACAAGGAACTTGGACACCAACAGTTACAGGATGCAGCAGTTATTCAACAAGACAAGGCTGGTATATGAAAATAGGCGACGTTGTAACTATTGGCTGGCTTGTGACTGGTATTTTCTCTTCCTCTACCACAACTTCAACTGTTTTGACTATTAGCGGAGTGCCTTTTACTAACGGCGACGCTTTAGCATCTGGCGGCGGCGTAGTTTATAATGGTTGGATAAACATTGATGGTTATTTCGTTGGCTGGGCACTAAATGGCGGCAGCACTCAAATTCAAGCACGTACAGCGGATTCGTCCCATACTGCTGGTGGTATTGCCTTGGGCACCGGCATTTATAATAACCCAGGTGCTACTTTTACCGTGTCTGGCACAATCACTTATTCAACTGCTTCATAAGGGAGGTTAAACCGTGGAATACGAAGCAATCACAGCAATGATTTCAACGCTTGGCTTTCCTATTGTTTGCGTTGTCGGCTTGGCCTTCTTTATTTGGAAAGTTTGGACGCATTACAGAGACGATATGAATGCCAATATGGAAAGATTGCAAGCTAGATGTATTGAAAGGGAAAAGGTACTGACTAAGACAATACAAGAGAATTAGAAAGTTGTCGAAAAGGCCGTTGAAACATTGGCTTTTTACGAAACAAATATCTCCGATATTAAGGCTGACGTGAACGAAATAAAAGAGATTGTTTTAAAATAGGATTGACAAATTAAGCGGCACCAGTTATATTTTAATTACCAACAAAATAGGAGGTTGTTGTTATGGCTGGTGCTACCCGTGCGAAGCGGCCCGAAATTAAGATTACCGTCAAGGACTTTAACGACTTAACCACTTATTGCAAGGCAAAGGAAGGCATGACGCCGACCAAGATTGTTAATACCCTAGTCGGCGAATTCCTGGCTAGGGAAGATGTGGTTGAAGTTATTAAGGCCGCAAGCGTAGACAAAAAGAAGGCGGCGGCAATCGAGAAGAAGAAGGCTATGATTGAAAAGCTGAAGGCCGAACTTGCAGAGTTAGAGAAAGAAGCCGAGTAAAAATTAAGGGGCTATACGGATTCCGTATAGCCCCATTTTGTTTTTGTATTGACTTTTCTTAATTCAAGAGGTATAATCAAGAAAAAATCAAGAGTACCCCTTGAATTTCAAGACATTCGAGGCGTACAGGTTTGTTTTTGAATGGCATTCAAGAGGTCAGCGGTTCGATCCCGCTTATCTCCACCAGAAAAAGTCCTGAAATCGCAAGATTTCAGGACTTTTTCTATTATCCTGTTATATTCGGCTGCAGAATATGGGGCAGAGCGTGCGTGCCCGGAGCTGCGGGCCTATTTGCCTCTTGCAAACTTGAAAAAGTTTTATATAATCAAGGGAGACATGTGCGATGTGCGCACCTGGTCTGGAGGTGGATGCTATGACTGATGAGGAGCTCTACCGCCGGTATCTGGACGGCGATGATGCGGGACTATCGGAGCTTATGGCCAGATATGGCGACGCGCTTACAATATACATAGACGGTTACCTCGGCGACATCCACGAGGCCGAGGACCTGATGATAGAGGTGTTTTCATACCTGTGCCTGAAAAAGCCGCGCATCCGTGACGGAGCGATGAAAGCCTATATATACAAGGCGGCCAGGCACATGGCTCTGCGCAACAAGAGCAGGCGCAGAGCCGTCTTCAGCCTGGAGGACCTGACATATGAGCCTGAGGCGGAGCAGCTGGTGGAAGAGGTCGTGGGCAGTGCGGAGAGAATGGGCACGCTGCACCTGTGTATGGGAAAGCTGCACGACGAATACCGCGAGGCGCTTTACCTCACGTATTTTGAGGGCCTGAGCTATGCCGAGACCGCGGAGGTCATGGGCAAAAGCGTAAAGCAAATAACAAATCTGGTCTACCGCGGCAAGCAAAGCCTGCGTGGACTGCTGGAAAAGGAGGGGATCACCAATGCGCAGTAACGAAGAGCGCGTGGCCGCTGTGAAGCGGCGCGTCAGGCAGCTGGAGGCGCAGCGCCGGCGCAGCCGCAGCCGCATTGCGGTGCTGTCCTCAGCCGCGGCCTGCCTTGCGATAATTGTGGCCGCGGCCTGTGCGATGCCCGGCGTTATGGAGCGGCTGACGGCGGGAAATTATGCCGGGTATGAGACAGCGGCGAGCATATTTGGCGGAAGCACGACGATCGGATACATAGTTATCGGGCTGCTGGCATTTGTCCTCGGCGTGCTGGTGACGCTCCTGTGCTTCAAGCTGAAGGATTTTGACAGGCGCGGCGGGGAGAACAGCGATGATCGAGATCATTGACAACTGCACGCAGTTTGCCGCCACCTTTGTCTGCTGCGCTGTATCCGCAGCGCTCTACCTGCGCCGGCGCAGCGCGGAGAGGTTCCTGCTCATGTGCTTTTACGGCTGCTTTGCCCTGGGGCTTCTGTACTGGACGCTCTACCTGGTGCTCTTTGCGTCCACTCCCGACGCCTTCTATGTGTCGGAGATCATCTGGATTTCCAGCTGTATATTCCTCTATCTGCTGCAATACACCATCGCGGGCGCGGCAGGAACCATCGCGGGCGCGGCAGGAAGGGCGCGCGGCTGCCGCGCGGCCTGGTTTGCGCCGGCCCTGGGCGTGGTCATGCTGGCGTTCTTCTGCATTTTCGGCGGCGACATACCCGCGGCGATACTGCGCTGCTGCGCTATGACCGTCCTCGCCTGGGGCGCAATACGCGGTCTGGCCTTCGGCGTGCAGCGCCGTTTCCACGCGGCGGTACTCTGCTTTGTGGTTGCGGAATACGCCCTCTGGGCCTCGTCGGTTTACTGGCTGGGTGACACGCTGGCGAACCCTTATTTCTGGATCGATTTTCTGCTGACCGGAATCCTGGTCTCGCTGCTGCCGGCGTCGGGAGAGGCGGTGAAGCCGTGACCTATATTGAGAATGTCTTCGCATGCATTGCCGCACCGCTGCTTGTGGCAGCGCTGTGCGCGGGGAAGAAGCAGCTGCGCCCCTTCATCTTCTCGCTGGCCGGGATGCTCGCCTGCCTGCTGTCGGCATATGTGAACACCTTCTTTGCCGCCATGCTGGACGCCACGGCGCTGGATGCCACGGCGGAAATAGCGCCGGTTGTGGAGGAAGTGATGAAGTTCCTGCCGCTGCTGTTCTATCTGCTGGTATTCGAGCCGAAGCGGGAGCACATCAAGGCGGCGGTGCTCACGATTGCGGTCGGGTTTGCCACCTTCGAGAACATCTGCTATCTTATCCAGCACGGGGCCAATGAGCTGGGCTTCCTGCTGATACGCGGCTTCGGTACCGGGGCGATGCACATAGCCTGCGGGGCCATAGTCGGCAGCGGGATGATCTATGTGTGGCGGAGGGGATGGCTGACCGTAGCGGGCACCTGCGGCCTGCTGGGAACAGCGGTCATCTTTCACGGCGTATATAACCTCCTCATCGCCTTCGGCGGCTGGGTGCAGTACGTGGCCTATGCGCTGCCAATCGCCGCCGTGCTGGCGGGCAATGCCGCTGTGCTGCTGCTCAAGCACAGGGA
>OLRU01000449.1_pt1 | contig 47984 bp, 57 predicted proteins | sample 1672961 | NCBI WGS metagenome assembly OLRU01 (sample SAMEA3136741, study PRJEB25190) | human gut metagenome | biome: human gut; feature: human-associated habitat; material: faeces | place: Austria | collected 2013
CGCACAGGGGACAGCCGGCTCGCAGGGCGCCGAGGGCCCGACTGGGCCCACCGGACCTACCGGCCCTGCCGGTGCGCAGGGCACTGCCGGCGCGCAGGGTGCCGAGGGCCCGACCGGCCCGACCGGCCCCGCAGGAGCTGCGGGCGCAACAGGCGCCGAAGGCCCCACCGGCCCCACCGGTCCCACCGGGCCCAGCGCCACGATCACACCTGCCGCGGCTGTCAATGACGCCACGAGCACTTCAGACATCGTAACACAGTTCAACCAGCTTCTGGCCAATATGAGAACGGCCGGCCTGCTGGCTACCTGACGCACACCAGAGAGGACGGCTGCATGCCGTCCTCATTTTTAGCTATTCAGACTTGAGGTGAAGCGTGTGAAAGTATATGTATATGCTATCTGCAAAAACGAGAGCCAATTTGTCAAGCGCTGGATGGACTCGATGAGCGAGGCGGACGGGGTCTGCGTTCTGGATACCGGCTCTGCAGACGACACGGTTGAGCGCCTGCGTGAGCGCGGCGCAATTGTGGAAGTGGAGCAGATCAGGCCCTGGCGCTTTGACACTGCCCGCAATCGCTCGCTGGAACTTGTGCCTGACGATGCAGACATCTGCATATGTACGGATCTGGATGAAATCCTGCATCCGGGATGGCGCGCGCTGCTGGAGAAAGCCTGGACGCCCGGCACGACCAGGGCGGCGTACCGCTACACCTGGAACTTCAATCCGGACGGCAGCGAGGGCTACGTATTTTGGACAGAGAAAGCGCACTGCCGCCACGGGTACAAGTGGACACATCCTGTTCATGAGGTGCTGCAGTGGTTTGGAGAGGGAAGAGAGGGGACTAAAGCCTATGTTGAGGGCATGCAGCTGGACCATCGCGCTGATAACACCAAGTCACGTGCCCAATACCTGCCCCTGCTGGAGATGTCCGTGCGCGAAGACCCGGATGACGACCGCAATATGCATTATCTGGGACGGGAATATTATTTCCACAGCATGTGGCGGGAGGCCATAATAACCCTCAAGCGTCATCTTGTTATGCCGAGCTCAACATGGCCCGACGAGAGGTGCGCATCAATGCGCTACATATCCCGCTGCTGTCTGCAGCTCGGAGAGCAGAGTGAAGCCCTGCAGTGGCTCTACAGGGCCGTGGCCGAAGCCCCCCACCTGCGGGAGCCGTATCTGGATCTGGCCAGGCTGCTTTATGACCGCGGCGACTGGGATGGAGTCGTGTTCTTCTGCAGGGAGGCACTGAGAATTACAGTCCGCCCGCGTACTTACATATGCGAGTCAGACTCCTGGGGCAGCCTGCCGTGGGATCTGCTCTCGCTGGGGCTGTATTATACGGGGCGCTGCAAAGAGGCGGCCGAGGCGGTTAATAAGGCAGCGCAGCTTGCCCCGAACGACGAGAGAATAGCGAATAATCAGCGCATCATACTCGCGTGCGCACAGGGAGAAGCAGTATAAAGTATTCACGGCCTGCGCATTTATCTGCGCGGGCCGGTGCCATAAGGCCGGCCGCTCCCCGGTCCGCAAGAAAGTACTTGACAGTCGGCATGCATTATAGTAGAATCTGTACATGAATTAGTGTTATCTAACCGACCCGGAAGACGGGCTATTTTTTCAAACCGTAGTTAGCGTATGCTAACTAACAATCTGCTGATAAAGAAAGGTAGGGAGTATGAGCGTAGTAATAGTGGGCGGCAACGAACGTATGGCCGGACAATATGAGACCATCTGTCGTGAGCACGGGTACAAAGCCAAGGTGTTTACCAAGGAGCACGGCTCACTGAAGAAGAAGCTGGGCACGCCGGATCTGCTGATACTCTTCATCAGCACGGTGTCGCACAAAATGGTGCTGAGCGTCACTCAGGAGGCCAAGAAGAACGACGTGCCGGTTGCGCGCGTCATGACCAGCAGCGCCACAGCCCTGCGCGCCACGCTGCAGGAGTACGCCAGGGCGGTGTGATATGTGCCTGGAGCGTTACATAGTTGAGCAATGCGCGCCGACCCTGGCCTCGCTGAAGACCGGTACCATGTTCGGCGTGATAGAGCAGGATGTGCACGAGCTCACGCGCCAGGTTGCCGAGTGGCAGGCCGAGCTGGCGCCAAAGGGGCTGGTGCTGACCATACTGCGCTACCGCGGCGGCCGCGCACTCATTTATCTGGGGAGGTTGTCCCAGCTCTCGCGCGACCTGGCCGCGCCTGGGGCAGCGGAGCTGCTGCGCTGTTACGGATACGCGGAGCCGGACACCGAGAACGCCCTGCGCAGGCTCCGTGAGAGGGTTCTCACTACGGAGAGCTTCCCGCACGAAATCGGGCTGTTTTTGGGCTATCCTCTCCAGGATGTCATAGGCTTCATACGTGACGGCGGAAAAAACAGCAAGTGCACCGGCTATTGGCAGGTCTACGGCGACGAACAGGACGCGGTGCGCCGCTTTGAGCGGTACCGCAAGTGCAGCGAGGTCTATATGCGGCTGTGGGCCGGCGGCAAGAGCCTGCAGCAGCTGACCGTAGCTGCTTGAAATTGGAGAAAATCATACTACATATTATAACTTTGAAAGAAAAGAGGTACAAAAATGAGCAAAATTGCAGTCGTATACTGGAGCGGGACCGGCAACACCGAGGCCATGGCCAACAAGGTGGCCGACGGGGCAAAATCAGCCGGGGCCGAGGTAGATGTCATGACGAGCGCGGAATTTGACGCCGGAAAGGTTGCGGATTATGACGCCATCGCTTTTGGCTGCCCCGCAATGGGCAGCGAGCAGCTGGAGGAGGATGAGTTCGAGCCCATGTTCAGCTCCTGCAAGGCCGCGCTGAAGGGCAAGCGCATCGCCCTGTTCGGCTCCTACGGCTGGGGAGACGGCGAGTGGATGCGCAGCTGGGAAGCTGTGGCCAAGGGCTTCGGCGCCGAGCTGGTCTGCGGGAGCGTAATCTGCGCGGACGCGCCTGACGAGGAGGCTCAGGCCGCCTGCGAGGCGCTGGGCAAGGCTCTCGCCTGAAACAAACGTGATAAAAAGCGGCGGCGCAGCTGCTTCTTATTTTCCTTATGCGCCCCTCTATCAGTGGGGGAGGGCAGGAAAAACTCCCGGATTGTGAAATCCGGGAGTTTTTCCTGCGAGGAATTTACACTGTCTCAGCGCTTTTTCCCTTGAGCATTTCGGTCATGGTGCTCACATGGCGCTTGAGGGCATCAAATGTCTCGTTTGAAATCACGTGCTCTATGCGGCAGGCGTCCTCAGCGGCTATATCCGGGTCCACGCCCATGGCGGTGAGCCAGCTGGATACCAGCGTGTGCCTCTCGTATATCTTCTCGGCTATCTCACGCCCCTTGTCCAGCAGCGTGATGTTGCCGTCGTCATCGACCCTGATGTAACCGCCCAGACGCAGGTTCTTCATTGCCACGCTGACGCTGGGCTTGGAGAACCCCATCTCGTTGGCGATATCTATGGAACGCACGATGCCCTTGCGCTTGTGCAGGACAAGTATGGTCTCGAGGTAGTTCTCGGCGGATTCCTGTATTTTCATGTGCTGAGCCTCGCTTGCAATATAGTAAAAACAATTCTACCATAATCTCTGCCAAAGCGCAAGCTTACAGTCAAATTAAGTGTCCGCATACAGCAAGCGCTTGTCCGCGAAAGACAGACGTGTTATAATTTTAAAAAGCCGTCTAAAGAAGGGTGAAGTGTGAGCTCCTTTGCACTGAAAATAATTGCCATCGTATGCATGACTCTCGACCACTTTGACACAATCATAGGACAGGGCGGTCTGCTGCGGCTTTATCCTGACCCGGAGGCGGCGCACGCTTCCATGGAGGCGCTGAGCCTGACGTCAGGCATCCTGTTCCCAATGGAGGTGCTGGGCCGTGCAGCCTTTCCTCTCTTCGCCTTCATGATGGCGGAGGGCTGTGCAAAGACGCACAGTATGCCGCGTTACCTGGGACGCCTTGCGCTGTTTGCCGTGATATCCGAGCCGTTTTTCTACTTTGCCTTCGGATACAGGCCAAGCTTTTCGGGACTGCTGAACGAATTTGCACTGCTGAATTTTACAAATGTATTTTTTACGCTTTTTCTCGCAGCGCTCAGTATATTTATATTCCAAAAGCTATCAGGAAAGTATGAGGCAAAAGGTGCGGTTATATCCTTAATTGCCGCATTGGTTTTGGCACTCGCGGCGGAGTATTTTGATACCGACTACGGTGCGATGGGCGTATTTCTCATCGTGGCGCTCTACCTGACGAGGGGCAGGCGCGGCATACAGTGCGTGGTTGTTGCGCTTTGGGCTGTCACACTTTACCTGGGCGGCTATTTGCTTACGTTTGGTTCCGGCGGCGTTGCGAACAGCGTCCACGAGGCGCTCGGCGCCTGCCTCGCCTGCATACCCATAGCTCTCTACAACGGCAAACGCGGCAGGGCCATGAAGTGGACGTTCTACGTCTATTACCCGGCGCACCTGCTTGTGCTCACGCTCATAAACCGCGCGCTTATGGGCTGAGCGGGATTGACAAGTCCTGCCCGCCATATTAAACTATACTTTACGACAAATTCAAGGGGGAATGCTCTTGTTCAAAGTAATAAAGCAGGCCGGACGCGCCCGCCGCGGCGAGTTCACCTGCCCGCACGGTACGGTGCAGACGCCGGTGTTCATGAACGTCGGTACCCAGGGCGCGATAAAGGGTGCGCTCTCGGCGCGGGACCTGAAGGAGATAGGCTGCCAGGTTGAACTCTCCAACACCTATCACCTCCACGTCCGGCCCGGGGATGAGCTGATAAAGTCACTCGGCGGACTGCACAAGTTTATGACCTGGGACGGGCCCATACTCACAGACAGCGGCGGCTTCCAGATCTTCTCCCTGGCTGAACTGCGCAAGATAGGGGAGGATGGGGTGCGCTTCAACTCGCACGTCGACGGCCGGCACATCTTCATGGGGCCGGAGGAGAGCATGCGCATACAGTCCAACCTGGGCTCGGATATCGCTATGGCCTTTGACGAGTGCATCAAGATACCGTCGCCGTACGACTACGTCAAGGCCAGCTGTGACCGCACGGTGCGCTGGCTGGTGCGCTGCAAGGCGGCGCTGGAGCAGTATAACGCCGAAGAGGGCGCCGTGAACCCGGGGCAGGTGCTCTTCGGCATCAACCAGGGAGCGGTGTTCCACGACATCCGTATAGAGCACATGAAGCGCATTGCCGAGCTCGACCTCGCGGGCTACGCCATAGGCGGGCTGGCTGTCGGCGAGACGGCGCAGGAAATGTATGACACCATAGAGGCCGTGGAAGAGTATATGCCCAAGGACAGGCCCAGATACCTCATGGGCGTGGGCACGCCGGGCAACATACTCGAAGCGGTCAGCCGTGGTGTGGACTTCTTTGACTGCGTCATGCCGGCGCGCAACGGCCGCCATGGACACCTCTTCACCTGGCGTGGTATCATCAATATCAAGAACGCCAAGTACGAGCGGGATGAGTCGCCCATCGACCCCGAATGCCGCTGCCCCGTTTGCAGCAGGTACTCAAAAGCGTATCTCCGCCACCTGTTCAAGGCGGAGGAGATGCTGGCAATGCGCTTTGCCGTTACGCACAATCTGTGGTTCTACAACAGCCTCATGCAGCGCATACGCGACGCGCTGGATGCCGGAAGTTTTGAGGAGCTGCGCAGGCAGTACAGCGCCGTGCTCGACACGAGAATATAAAATCCTTGCAATTTTGAAAATAACGGGTTATAATCTACACACTGTATCTTTTGGCTGGAGGTAAACAAGCTAATGTTCCACAACATACTCACTGGCACCGGGACTGGTGCCGTCGGCGGAATGTCGTCCATTCTGTTCCTCGTTATCATCTTCGTCGTGTTCTACTTCTTCCTCATCCGTCCTGAGAACAAGAGGAAGAAAAAGCTCACCGAGATGCGCAACAACATCTCCCTCGGCGATGAAATTGTCACCATCGGCGGCATTATGGGCAAAGTCGTACAGGTGACCGAGGACACCGTCACTTTCGAGACCGGCGAGGACCGTGTCCGCCTCCAGGTGACCAAGTGGGCTATCTCCTCCAACGTGCGTGAGGAGAAGGAGCGCGCCCAGCAGGAAGCCGCCGCCAGAGCTGCGAAGGCCAGCAAGAAGAAGGCCAAGACCTCCGGCGAGGAAAACAGCGTGGACGGTGACGGCCCGAAGGAATAATCGGCCGCATACCACGAATTAAAATCCCTCTGACGTAATAGGATGTACAAACATCTGCGTCGGAGGGATTTTTATGACCGTACAAGCTGAGAAGCGCTCGAAACGTAAGACATCCGTCCGCTGGTACCTCATAGGACCACTGGCTGCGGTGATCGCCCTGCCCACCCTGCTTTACCTCTGCGCCATACTGCTGGCGAAAGAGATCCTGCCATTCACCGTGATGGAAGAACTTGTAATAGCCTGCGTCTTCCTCACCGGCACTATATCAGCCGTGGCAGCCTGCGCCGGCAGGGGAGGGAAGGTTATGCAGACCGGGCTCTGCATGGGGTGCGTGCTGGCGGCAGCCATAGTCATCATAACTCTGGCTGCGCCGGGAGAGGGGCCGTTTACATCCGCTACACTCAAGCATGTGATCGCCGCGATTACGGGCGGGTGCTTCGGAGGTGCGCTGTCCATAAAGCGCAAAAAGCCGTCCGTTCGCAGGAAGAAGCGGAGATGATATTACAGAGAGTAATATTTTCACGAGTAGACATAATAATTCAATGATTACCTAGATGCTGTAGCAAAAGCGAAAAGCTACCCACAAAATCTGGTGTCAGAACTGGAGAATAAGGAAATTTTGCTTTACGCTTGTGTGCCTGGTTGACATAATACAGTTGACATAAAACATGGGCATAATTCACAAACTTAAGCTTATTTTGACAAAGGACTTGATTACTGATGGATTTTGTATTATATTGTGCCTACTTGAATTATGTAAATTGCGGCGTTGCGCCGTTCCCGCCGGCGGCCCCGTGGGCCCGTGAGGCGTGAGGAGCGCGCGGGCCCTTCCACGTATAGATACATCGCGCCTGATGAGGCGCGGCGGGGAGCTGATGATGCTCCTGATCATCGCGGCCTTTTTTGTTGCGGGCGCGGTGGCCGGCGCTCTTGCCGGCAGTGAGCAGCTCCCGGCCGGGGAAATGCTGCTTACAGAAGATGGCAGCGTATATGGCCGGGACACTTTTCCCGGATTGCTTTTTGACTGCGCGCGCTACCACCTGCTTGTCTTGCTTTTTTCCACCTCTCTTATTGGGGTTTTACTTATTCCGGCGACGCTGGCCTTTCGCGGCTTCACGCTCGCCTGTTCCGCGGCATATCTCATAGCGGCATATCCCGAACAGGGCGTCGGACTGGCGCTTACGGTTCTGGGCCTGCCTGCGCTGCTGACTGTGCCCAGCCTTTTCGTCACCGCCCAGGCGGGCGCGCTCTTTTCGTCAAGGCTGCTGGCGGCGTTTACCCGGCGCCCATTGCCCATGCTAAGGCAGGGCGGTGACGGTAGGGCTCTGGCTGTCGCTGCGATGCTGGCTGCTGCGGCCGGGGTGGAATATTTTCTGGTACCGCCCATTGTGCGGCTCCTTATCAAGTAAAAGCAGGAAGGGGGATGAGTTGGTGCAGGATTCGGTAAGTCTTTCGCGGTTCCAGGATTATCTGAAGAATGAGCGCAACTCCTCGGATAACACGATAGCATCATATATGCGCGACATGCGCCAGCTCAGCGAGTTTCTGGATGCCCATGACCTCCCGAACCTGCTCGACGCCGGTGAAAAGGAGCTCAACATCTATCTGGACTTCCTGCGCCGCAGCGGGAAGAGTCCGGCCACTGTTACGCGCCACATCGCTACGATGAAGCGTTTCTATCAGTATTTCTTTGCCGCCGGTGAGGTCATTCAGAATCCCGCGGCCAGCCTGGTCGGGGAGAAGACGGAGAAGAAGCTGCCGCAGATACTCACCAGCAAAGAGGTCGAGCTGCTGCTGGAGCAGCCGGAGTGCACGGATGCCAAGGGCTATCGTGACAGGGCCATGCTTGAGCTGCTGTACGCCACCGGTATTCGCGTGACAGAGCTCATAAGCCTTAACGTTTCGGACGTGAGCCTGGCCGTCGGCGTGATACGCTGCCGCAAGAAGGACAAGGAGCGCGTCATACCGCTGTATCCCAAAGCGGTCAAGGCTCTGGCGGAGTACATGGAGTTCATACGCCCGCAGATGATAGCGACGCCGGACGAGCAGTCGCTGTTCGTGAACGTCAACGGCGAGCGCATGACCCGCCAGGGGTTCTGGAAGATAGTCAAGACATATCAGGCCAAGGCCCACATAGAGAAGGACATAACGCCGCACACGCTGCGCCACTCCTTCGCTGCGCACCTGCTTGAAAACGGCGCTGACCTGCGCTCCATCCAGGAGATGCTGGGCCATTCGGACCTCTCCAGTACACAGATATACGCACATATAGTCAAGAAGCAGCTTAAAGACGTTTACAACAAGGCCCATCCACGGGCGTGAGAAGGGGAAGCCCCCGGCAAAGCAATTTGCCGGGGGCATTTTTTTGCCTGTGCCGTACTGCCTGCACACTCCGGCCGCTCTTGCACGCGCGCCGCTCTCATGGTAAAATACGCTCGTGAGGAGGGCTGGAATATGCGCAAGCCTGAGATGATACTGTTTGACTACGGGCACACGCTCTGCTATGAGCCGGTGCAGGACTATCCCGCCGGCTGGGCTGCGGTCATGGCGCATGCCGTGGAGAACCCGCGCGGCGTCACGGCGGAGGAGCTTAGCAGCCTGTGCACCGAGACATATAACAAGCTCTACGCACAGATGCGCCCGCTGGAGCTGGAGACTGACGGGTACAAGCTGGACGAGTCCATATATGAATGCCTGGGGCTGAAATTTGACGTGCCGCTTTCAGAGCTGGAGTACATACGCTGGTGCGCAACGGAGCCCATTTACCCCATGGAGGGCATCGGGGATTTCCTGGCCCTGTGCCGTGAGCTGGACGTGCGTACGGCAGTGATAAGCAACCTGTCTTATTCCGGCGGCGTACTGCGCCGGCGGATTGACGAGACGCTGCCGTTCCACAATTTCGAGTTCATACTGGCCTCGAGCGAGGGCGTTTTCCGCAAACCGTCGGAGTGGATATTCCGCCGTGCCATGGCGCGGGCCGGGCTGGGTGCGGAGCAGTGCTGGTTCGTTGGCGACGACGTCCGCTGTGACATTGAGGGCGCGGCGAGGTCCGGGATTTGGCCCGTATGGTACAAGAGCCCGCTCAAGTGCACCTACAAGCCGGAGCCGAAAACGCCGCCTCAGTGTGACTGCCTGAAGGTCGAGAGCTGGGATGAGCTTGGCGGCGTGCTGCGCGGCTTGATTTGAGGGCTGCGCCGTGGTAAAATGTGTTTGAAAGCGGGGCGTAAGTTTGAGAATTTTGGGCATAGACCCCGGCGTGGCCACGGTTGGTTTCGGCGTGATAGATTCGGAGCGGGGCAAACAGAGCTTTGTGCGCTGCGGCGTGATAACTACGCCGGCGAACACGCCGCTGTCCAGCCGGCTGGACAGGATATATTCGGATCTCGGCGAGCTCATCCGTATTTTTAATCCGGATGCGGCCGCGGTGGAGGAACTCTTCTTCAACACGAATATCACAACCGGCATCTCCGTCGCCGAGGGCAGGGGAGTCATCCTGCTCTCCTGTTTTCACGCGGGGGTGCCTATTTACGAGTACACGCCGCTGCAGGTCAAACAGGCCGTGGTCGGCTATGGACGCGCGGAGAAGCGCCAGGTTATAGACATGGTAAAGCGCATTTTGCAGCTGCCCAGCGCGCCCAAACCGGACGACGCGGCAGATGCTGTGGCCATTGCGCTCTGCCACGCCAGAAGCGCGACTTCGCGCCTTATGCAGCAAGGAGGAAACGGATGTTCTACCATATAGAAGGTACGGTATCGGAGCTCGCAAATTATACGGCGGTTATAGACTGCGGCGGGGTAGGTTTTGAGCTGAACGTCAGCCTCAACACCCTCTCGCAGCTGAAAGCGGGGGAGAGGACCAAGCTCTACGTCGCGGAGTCGGTAAAGGAGGACGCCTTTGACCTGTACGGCTTCGCCAGCCGGAGCGAAAAGCGCTTCTTCCAGCTCCTAATAAGCGTGTCGGGCGTGGGCCCCAAAGCGGCTCTTAACATCCTTTCCTCATCCACGCCTGAAGCCCTGGCCATGGCTATCCTGGCCGGGGACGAGAAGGCGCTTACTGTGGCGCCCGGTATAGGCAAGAAAATTGCCCAGCGCGTCATATATGAGCTCAAGGACAAGATAGCCAAAGAGAGCGGCGGCGCCATACCGGCTGCAGCGCAGGGTATCATACAGGCCGCTGCCCCCGGCGCGGACAAGCTGTCGGACGCCGCAGCGGCGCTGGGTGTGCTGGGCTACGGTGCGGCGGAGATCAACTCCGCCCTGCGCGGCGTGGATGTAGAGGCCCTGGACACGGAGGGTATTATCAAGGCCGCGCTGAAGAACATGATAAAGTGAGGTGCCGGGCATGAGTATAAGCTTTTCCGATGAGAGCGAAGAGAGGATAATAACCTCCACCACCATGCTCCCCGAAGACTCGGGCGAGGTATCGCTCCGTCCGCGGACGCTTGACGAGTACATCGGGCAGGAGAAGGCCAAGGAAAATCTCCGCGTGTTCATACAGGCGGCAAAGATGCGCGGCGAGGCGCTGGATCACGTCCTGCTGCACGGCCCCCCGGGACTCGGCAAGACTACCCTCGCCGGCATAATAGCCAATGAGATGGGCGTCAACCTGCGCATAACGTCAGGTCCTTCAATCGAAAAGGCTGGTGACCTGGCCGCGCTCCTGACGAACCTGCAGGAGAACGACATCCTGTTCGTGGATGAGATACACCGCCTGGACCGCGCCGTGGAGGAGATACTTTATCCCGCCATGGAGGACTACGCCATCGATATCATCATCGGCAAAGGGCCCAGCGCCAACTCGATACGCCTCGACCTGCCGCACTTCACGCTCATAGGCGCGACCACGCGCTCCGGGCAGCTCACTGCGCCTCTGCGCGACCGCTTCGGGGTCACGCTGCGCCTGGAACTGTATACGTCGGCCGAGCTGGCGCGCATTGTCACGCGCAGCGCCGGCATTCTCGGCATAGAGATTGAACCGGAGGGCGCGCACGAGATAGCCTCCCGTTCCCGCGGAACGCCGCGTATAGCAAACCGTATGCTGCGCCGTGTGCGCGATTTTGCCCAGGTGCGGGCCGGAGGCGTAATAACGAAGGAAGTCGCCAATGACGCGCTGTTGAGGCTGGAAGTGGACAAACAGGGCCTGGACGCGCTTGACCGCCGTATGCTGCGCAGCATAATCGAGTCCTACGGCGGCGGTCCGGTCGGCCTGGAGGCGCTGGCATCCACTATCAACGAGGAGGCCGTCACGCTCGAGGATGTCTACGAGCCGTACCTGCTGCAGCAGGGCTACCTGACCAGGACGCCGAGGGGCCGCTGCGCCACGCGCAAGGCCTATGAGCATCTGGGCCTGTCATATGCCGGACAGGAGCAGATGGAGCTTTGAAATGTAAATATAATACAGCTGTTAGGAAAATCAGACAATTATATAAGCAGATTTACCGAAAATCCTATAATTTATCTTGACTTTCCAGAAGCTTGTAATATAATTAATCTGACGAAAAAATTTGGTTGCATTATGTTAGACTACACAACAATGACAGATGAACAGCTCCAGAGCCTCGCAGCCGGGGGAGACGCTATGGCAGAGGAGCATCTTGTTGAGCGCTACACCAGGTTGGTAAGGATATGCGCCCGACCGTATTTTCTCGCCGGGGGAGACAGCGAGGACCTCACGCAGGAGGGACTGATGGGTCTTCTGGGGGCCATGCGCAGCTATTCTGCCGGGTCCGGCGAGTTCCGTCCATATGCCGAAGTGTGTATTCGCAACCGAATTCTTCAAGCCGTTAGATCCGCATCGAGAAAGAAGCACGACCCGCTTAACGGCGGGGTCTCACTGGAATATGTAATCCTCTCTGAAGAAGAGTCCGAGCTTTCCGCGTCGGTCCAGCCTGAGCTGTACAGACGGTCCCCGGAGGAACAGGTCCTCGCCCGTGAGAGCGAGAAAGAGTTTTATTCCACGTTTTCACGGTGCCTGTCCTCGTTTGAGACGGAAGTGCTTTTCCTCTTCCTTGACGGCCTGTCTTACAGGCAGATAGCCGCCAAGCTCGGGAAGACGGAAAAGGCCGTTGACAACGCTGTGCAGAGGATTCGCCGCAAGCTGGCGAGGCAGTCATTCCCAGGCGATATCAGCAGAGGCTGAAACGCATAAAACCGAAACTTTAAAAAGAGAGGGTACAACATGTTCGAAGACAAAGTCCTAGTGTGCAAAGAATGCGGCAACGAGTTCGTATTTACTGCCGGTGAGCAGGCGTTCTATGCCGAGCGCGGCTTCCAGAATGAGCCGCAGCGCTGCAAGGCCTGCCGTGACGCCCGCAAGAATGCGGCCCGTGGCCCGCGCGAGTATTTCACCGCCACCTGCGCCATGTGCGGCGGCGAGGCCAAGGTGCCCTTCGAGCCGAAGAGTGACCGTCCTGTTTACTGCAGCGAGTGCTTTGCCAAAATACGCGAGCAGCAGAACAACGCCTGAGCCGCAATTAAAGCCGTAAAAAATGGCTGGACCGTCGGAAGGCGGCCCAGCCGTTTTTCTAAATGAATGGGCGCGTGCCATACTGCAAATCTTATGTACGTCTGTCCATAAAATCTACCACGGAGGTAAAGCAATAATGGAGATCACTCGTGATACTATGATAGCCGATATAATCGAGCAGTGCCCCCAGGCAATGCCCGCTTTCCAAGCCATCGGAATGCACTGCATGGGCTGCGCCCTGGCCAGCGGCGAGACTGTTGAGCAGGCCTGCTACGCCCACTGGGTTGACCCGGACGCCTTCCTTGAGAAGCTCAAGGAGTACCTGGCCACGGTGTGAAGAAAAAGCCGGTCATGTGACCGGCTTTTTTAAATCCTCAACCCCTGCTGTGATTTGATGCATTATGATTAAACCGAACTTATCGCCTCGTTTGCAGATCTGCGCCCGCTTTGCCGCCGGGGCGGACACACTATGCGACGTCGGCACCGACCACGGATATCTGCCCATACGTCTGCTGCTGGACGGAAAAATCCGCCGCGCCGTCGCCGCCGACATCCGCCGCGGGCCGCTGGACAGCGCCGCGAGGCACGCACGGGAGGCCGGATGCGAGGACAGCATGCGCTTCGAGCTGGCCGACGGCCTCGGCTTTCCCGGTGCGGATGAATGCGACGCCATTGTGTGCGCCGGGATGGGCGGAGAAACCATCATGGGCATACTATCCCGCGCGCCCTGGACAAAGAATGGCGCCAGGCTCATTCTCCAGCCGCAGAGCAAGCTCGACGAGCTCTGCCTCTGGCTGCGGGAAAACGGGTACGGAATAGCTGACGCCGCCCTTGCCGCGGAGGGGAAGCGGCTGTACGTTGCCATGCTCTGCCGCGGCGGCCGCTCTGAGGCGCTGTACGCCGAGGACGCGCTTTTATCGCGCGGTGACGGGCTGCTGCCCGCCTGGATAAAATCCCTCTCAGAGCGCCTTGAGCGCGCTCTGACCGGCATGTCCAAGGGTGAGAGCGCCGGAGCCGGGATTGACGCCGCCAGGGCAACCCTGAAGCGTCTCGGCACGGTCCTTCCGAAACGTGGATGAGAACAGACTGCGAGGTGTTTAATGCAGTACGTAAGCCATTACCAGTCCCCGCTGGGCGGCATCCTGCTCGCGGCGGACGGGGCGGGACTCACCGGATTGTGGTTCGAGGGGCAGAAGTATTTCGCCCGGGGACTGGACAGTGATGCCGCGGAGCGCGCCCTGCCGGTGTTCGAGCTCGCGTGCAAGTGGCTGGACATATATTTCTCCGGGCGCGAACCGGATATTGAAGTCCCGCTGCATCTCACGGGCACGCCGTTCCAAAACGAGGTGTGGGAGCTCCTGCGCACCATACCTTATGGAAAGACCGTGACCTACGGCGAGCTGACAAAACGCCTCGCTGAGAAAAAAGGATTGCCGCGCATGTCGGCGCAGGCCACAGGCGGCGCGGTCGGGCACAACCCCGTTTCAATAATCGTACCATGTCACCGCGTCGTGGGCGCCGACGGCAGCCTGACTGGCTACGCTGGAGGCGTGGACAAAAAGCTGAAGCTCTTGGAACTGGAAAGAGCCGACATGAGGGCGCTTTACATTCCGAAACACGGAACGGCGCTGTAGACGGAACACAAGGAGGAATATCATGACAACGGTAAAGGACATTTTTGCCTTCCTCTGCGAGAAGGCGCCGCTGGAGACGCAGCTGAGCTTTGACAACGCGGGTTTCCTCTGCGGCAGGGAAGACGCGCCGGTGACGAAGGTCATGGTTGCGCTGGACATAACCGACGCCGTCATAGCCGAGGCGGCGGAGTTTGGCGCTGAACTGATCGTATCGCACCACCCGCTGTGCTTCACGCCCATGAAAAGCGTCACGACGGACGACATGACCGGGCGCAAATTCGTGGCCCTGCTGAGCCGCGGCATGTCCGCCGTCTGCATGCACACCAATCTCGACGCGGCAGCGGGCGGCGTGAACGACAGCCTCTGCGCCGCACTGGGAGCGGAGAATCTCGGCCTGCTCACGCCGGAGGATACGATAAGCCGCCTGTGCCGTCTGCCTGAACCGATGGAATTCAGCTGCTTCCTCGCGCACGTCAAAACGGCGCTGAACGCCAACGGCCTGCGTTATGCGGGCCCTGGAAAGCCCGTGCAGCTCTTCGGCATCTGCGGCGGCTCAGGCGCGGACTCCATCCCCGACGCCGTCAATCTTGGCTGCGACGCGTTCGTGACCGCCGACGTGAAGCACCACCAGTTCATCTGGGCGGACGAGTACGGAATTGACCTGGTGGACGCGGGACACTTCAGCACGGAGAACGTGGTCGTGCCGGTGCTGCGCGGCTGGATAGCCGGCCGGTTCCCGGAAGTAGAGGTCAGGGTGGCGGAGAGCTATTGCCAGCCCGAAAAGTTCTACGTTGGATAAAAATTGAAAGTTTCGTCCACCTTTTCAAAGGTGGCGGAGTCCGGAGGCAGAGCCTCCGGTCGGCTACAAGGTGGAAGATCATCGGTATTTACAGCATTACACCGGAAGTAGCCATGGATTCCGGTCGCTCGCCGCAGCGAGCGAAATCTCTAGATGATAAATAAGATCAGGAGGGGGACCGGGGGAACCCTATCAAGGGGTTCCCCCGGCTTCATTTCCCTTCTTAAACAAAGTTTAAACTTCCGGCCTCTTTTTTCTTAAACGGTCCGCAGCGTATAATATTCACGAGGTGAAGGATATGGCAAGGATACTCATATGCGACGACGATCCGGATATCGTTGCGGCGCTCAAAATCTATCTCACAAACGAGGACTACACGCTGTACACCGCCTCGACCGGCCGCGAGGCGCTGGACTGCATACGTCAGAACGGCATAGACCTCGTGCTCATGGACATCATGATGCCGGAGATGGACGGCATAGCCGCAACGGTAAAGCTGCGCGAGGAGTTCAACATCCCCGTGATATTCCTCACGGCCAAGAGCGAGCTGAGCGACAAAGTCCTGGGTCTGAACGTCGGGGCCGACGACTATGTGACAAAGCCCTTCGACCCCGTGGAAGTGCAGGCGCGCGTGCGCAGCCACCTGCGGCGCTATATGCGTCTCGGCGGACAGCTCAAGCCAGAACCGGTCAAGGACGTGCTCAGTGTCGGCGGCATCGAGCTCAACGACGCTGAGAAGTCCGTGACCGTGGACGGCGAGCCGGTGTATCTGACGCCCATAGAGTACAACATCCTGCACCTGCTCATGCGCAATCCCAACCGCGTGTTCTCGTCCAGCGAGATCTACGAGCGCGTTTGGAACGAAAACGCACTGGGCAGCGAGAGCAGCGTCGCCGTGCATATCCGCCACCTCCGTGAGAAGATCGAAATCAACCCCAGCGAGCCCAGATACCTGAAAGTTGTCTGGGGTCAGGGGTACAAAATGGAGGCCAGGAAATGAATGAAAGTCTTGAAAAAGTGAACGAAACTGTGCGTGAACCGCCTCCGATAACAGAAAAGCGGAAGGCGCCGAAGGCAAAAACTCCAATTACACACTTGCTCTGGGCGAAAATACTGGCGTTCGTACTGCTGGGACTGTTCCTGGTACTGCTTGTGGCCGGCATTGCGGAGTGTATGTTCAGCTACACTGCATACATGTATTGGGAGAACGTTACTGAGTTTATCAGAGACATCCTCATAAAGGGTCCCGGATACTCCGAATTAACTCAGGCCGAGTCACTTTATGCGCAGCAGATACTGGGGCTTGTTTACGACTGGTCCAACTGGTGGCTTCCGATGGTACTGGTCGGGGCTGTGGGAACTTTGGCCTGCCTAGTGTTTGTGTTTGTTTCCGCCGGCCGCAGAAAGGGCAGTGAGGGGGCTTCCCTGAATGTCGCTGACCGCCTGCCGCTGGATCTGTATGCGGCCATCTGCTGGGCGGCTGTTTTCGGGCTGCTCCTTGCGGTGGTGGCGGTTGCGGACACTATGATCGACAACACCCGGCCTTTCCTTGTGACCAGGAACGGAGTGATGTTCGTCGTGACCGTGGCCATATGCGCTTATACAGGCATCCTCATCGCCCTCGCGCCGTTCCTCTCCTTTGCCACGCGCCTCAAGGTCGGCGGCGGCATCTGGTGGCGCAACACGCTTATATGCTGGGTGTGCAGGCTCTGCTGGCGCGTTATAAAGTGGTGCTGGGGTCTGGTCAAACGGTTTTTCGGATGGATATGGTATATGCTGAGGAAAATACCCGTTGTTCCGGGCGCGGCATTGATAGCATTTATCGTTATTTTCGTAAACTTTCTCCTGTTTGTGTGGATGCGCGGTAGTTATTACAGCACTGCGCCTGTCTTCTTCATGTTCCTCTTTGACCTTGTCATCTTCGTCGCCATATGCTTCGGCGCGTGGCAGATGAAGTCGCTCAAGGCGGCGGGCGAGCGCATGGCCAGAGGCGAGATCGACGAGAAGATAGACACACAGCACATGTATTGGGAGTTCAAGCACCACGCCGAAAACCTCAACTCCATCGGCGACGGCATGGCCGCGGCGGTCGAGCAGCGCATGAAGTCCGAGCGGCTCAAGACCGAGCTCATAACGAACGTCAGCCACGACATCAAGACCCCGCTGACCAGCATCGTCAACTATGTGGATTTGCTGCAAAAGCCGCACACGCCCGAACAGGAGAGCGAGTATCTGGAGGTCCTCGACCGCCAGAGCAAGCGCCTGAAGAAGCTCACCGAGGACTTGGTCGAGGCCAGCAAGGCCAGCACAGGCAATATGAACGTGAACATCGTGCGCACGAATACGCGCGAGATCATCGAACAGAGCCTCGCCGAGTACGGCAGGCGCATGGAACAGGGGAATCTGACCGTCATCGTCAACATCCCCGACGAGCCGCCCCACGCGATGGCCGACGGACGTCTGCTCTGGCGGGTGCTGGATAACCTCTTCAACAACGTCGTCAAATATGCCCTGCCGGGCACGAGAGTGTACATCACCTCGGAGCTTGACGGCGGAGAAGCGGTTATCTCAGTAAAGAACATCTCCCGCGACCCGCTCAATATCAGCGCCGAGGAGCTCATGGAGCGCTTCGTGCGCGGTGACGCATCCCGACACACCGAGGGCAGCGGCCTGGGCCTGAACATAGCCCAGAGCCTTGTAAACCTAATGCACGGCAAATTCTCCCTGAGCGTGGACGGTGACCTGTTCAAAGCCGAGATACGTCTGCCCAAGGCAAAGTAAATGGATGCTTCATATTAAAGGTGAGGGCCAAACACCCTCACCTTTAAATATGCGCCCCATCGGCAATATCTTATTTGCGTGAGGCTGACAGTCATATTCCAGCCCTCGTCCTCATATCGTTAAGCATGAACTCCACGGGAAAAGAGGGCGAACATGACAAACACTTCAATATATCATGACATAGCCACCCGCACCGGCGGCGACATCTATCTGGGACTCGTGGGACCCGTGCGCACGGGCAAGAGCACGTTCATAAAGCGCTTTATGGAGACGCTGGTAATACCGAACATTGAGGACGTCTACGCCAGGGAGCGCGCCAAGGATGAGCTGCCCCAGTCCGGCTCGGGCCGTACCATCATGACCGCGGAGCCCAAATTCGTGCCCGAGGACGCGGTGAGCGTCACGCTTGACGGCGGCGTCAACTTCTCCGTGAGGCTCATCGACTGTGTCGGCTACATGGTGGATGGCGCGTCGGGACAGTTTGAAGACGGCGTGGAGCGCATGGTGGCGACGCCGTGGTTCGAGGATGAGGTGCCCATGAGCCGCGCCGCCGAAGAGGGCACGCGCCGGGTCATAATGGACCACAGCACCATCGGCGTGGTCATGACCACGGACGGCTCCGTCTGCGGCATTCCGCGCGAGAGCTACGTACCGGCTGAAGAGCGCGTAGTCTCCGAGCTGCGCGGGATCGGCAAGCCCTTTGTACTGGTGCTCAACAGCGCCGACCCCGCCAGTGAGGAGGCACAGGCGCTCAGAAGCGAGCTGGAGGAGAAGTACGGCGTGGCGTGCATCTGCGTGAACTGCCTGGAGCTGAGCGCGGACGACATAGACGACATACTCAAGCTGGCGCTCTATGAGTTCCCCATAGCCGAGCTCGGCATTTACCTGCCCAGCTGGCTGGACGCGCTCAGCGACGACGCCCCGCTCAGGAGCGGAATACTCGGCGCCATAGCCGAGTCTGTGCAGAACATGAGCCGTGTGCGCGACGCCTTCGGCATCATGGGCGCGCTGGGAGAGCGGGAAGAGGTGGACTCCGCCGGGGTAACAGCCATTGAGATGGGTACCGGCTGCGTCACGGCCCGCGTTGAATTGCCGCGCTCGCTCTACTATGACACGATCAGCGAACAGTGCGGCTTCGAGATACACGACGACGGCGACCTCATGAGCCTGCTCACCCATATAAGAGACATAAAGGCCGACTACGACCACATATCCGGCGCACTGAAAGACGTGCGCGAAAAGGGATACGGCGTAGTCATGCCTCTGCCCGGCGAGCTCCACCTGGAGGAACCGCAGATAGTTCGCCAGGGCGGCCGCTACAGCGTGCGCCTCAAGGCCAGCGCACCGAGCATACACATGATGATGACCAACATTGAGACCGAGGTCACACCGGCTCTGGGCGGCGAAAAAGCCAGCGAGGAGATTATGGGCTTCCTGCTGCAGGGCTTTGACGGCGACGTGAGCAAGATATGGGAGAGCAACATCTTCGGCAAGAGCCTATACGATATCGCCGAGGAGGGGCTGGAGGCCAAGATCAAGCGAATGCCGCCCAGCGTTCAGGCCAAGCTGCGCAGCACTATGCAGCGCATAGTCAACGAGGGCAGCGGCGGACTGATCTGCATCATACTGTAACGGAAACATGAAGGGTGCGCCCTGCGGCGCACCCTTCTGCCATATACGGGGGCAGGGAAGACAATGCCCTTTGACGTTTTCCCTCTCCTGCGGTATACTGATCCTGCGGCACAGGCCGCAGAAATGAGGTTATATTTTGCAATTACGTAAGGTGACGGCCGGGTCTAAGGAGCTGCCTGAGCTGGTGCGGCTCTATGAGAGCGCTTTCCCCGCCAACGAGCGCTGGGGACTGAACGCCGTTCTCGAGGACAAAACTGGCATAAGCGAGCTGCTGAGCTTCTTTGAAGGCGAGACCTTCTGCGGCTTTTCCATTATGCTGCATTACGGTTCGCTGTCCCACATAATCTACTTTGCCGTTGACGGCAATCTGCGCAGCCGCGGCTGCGGCACGGAGATGCTCCGCCTCATCCGCGAACACCTGCCTGAGCAGGTGATAATGGTTGATATAGAGCGCGAGTACCCGGGGGCGGATAACAACGAACAGCGCCGCCGCCGCAAGACATTCTATGCGCGCAGCGGATACAAAGAAGCAGGGGTGTTCTACGACTGGCGCGGCGAGCGCTACGAGATCCTGATACTGGGCGGAGAGATAACCAGCGCCGGGTATTTCCGTTTCTGGCACGACGTGGACGAAAACAGCGGGCTCTTCGATCAATGACGCTGGCGTAAAACCGGTAATATGAATCCGGGCCGTTGATAAGCCAGGCAGCAGTCCGGCAATCTTGAAAATTACGGCAAGGCACCGCATATCGGTGCCTTGCCGTTTTATTATCTCCAAACCCTCGGCAGCCGCTTGCCCATACGGCTGAGGACCTCGTTTGTCAGCGTGCCGCATTTGGCGGCGAACTCCTCGCAGGAGATGAACTCCTCGCCGTCGCGGCCGATGAAGGTAGCCACATCGCCGCGTTTGACGCCGGGGACATCGGTGACGTCCAGACACAGCTGGTCCATGCAGATGCGCGCCACGATAGGGCAGCGCCTGCCGTTGACAATGACCTCCGCGCCGCCGTGCATGGCGCAGCGGAAGACGCCGTCGCCGTAGCCGATAGGCAGCACCGCTATTTTGCTGCTGCGCCCTGCGATGAACTCGCGGCCGTAGCCGACACTGTCTCCGGCCGGGACGTCGCGCACAAGGCCGATGCGGGCCCGCAGGGAGAGGACGGGCTGCAAATCCGGCCACGCCTTCACGCCGTCGTGCTCATCGCTCTTTACGCCGTATAGGGCCACGCCCGCGCGTCCGTAAGCGCAGCGGCCTTCCGGATAGTTGACAATACCATAGCTGCTCTGCGTGTGCAGCGCGCCGGGATTCAGTCCGCGCCGTTCAAGCTCATCGGCCAGGGAGAAAAAGCGTTCGAGCTGCTGTTCCGTGAAGTCCACGTCTGAACCGCTCAGTGAGTCGGAGACGCACAGGTGAGTAAACATGCCAGTCACACGGATGTGAGGGAGCTCGAAGCAGCGGGCAATCTCATCTGCATGTTCCCACGCCTCGCCCAGCCGGTGCATGCCCGTGTCTATCTTCAGATGGACGTCCACCTTTCCGCGCGCGGCGGCGGAGAGTTCGCGGACATACTGCGCATCGACGCCGCACTGCGTGAGCTTATAGCGCGCGAGGCAGCGCCAGTCACGCACGTCCGTATAGCCCAGGATGAGGATGAGTCCCTTTACTCCGGCCCGGCGCAGTTCCACACCCTCGGCGCAGCAGGCTACGGCAAAGGCGCTGACGCCGGCCTTGTTCAGCTCCAGCGCTGAGCGCACAGCGCCGTGGCCGTAGGCGTCTGCCTTGAGTACGGCCATGAGGTGCGTGGACTCAGGCATAAAGCCCTCCAGATTGCGTGCATTGGCAAGCAGTGCGCCGGAATCTATTTCCACCCAGGCCCTGGAGGTGTCGGATACCTTCTGCGGCCTGATGCGGCCCCAGACCCACAGTATGACCGCGCTGGCGGCGGCGCTGCCCAGGCAGACGGCGATATAGTGGCCCAGGCTGTTTTCCACAAAGATGTCCCACAGCCCCAGCACCCTTGCCGCGCCGCGAACAACGATGATGACAGCCGGGTGCAGTATGTATACGAGCAGCGAGAAGCTGCCGAAAGGCATCTTAACCGTGCCCTTCCAGCGGGAGAGCAGGGCAAAGAGAAAATACATGACGGCGGGCAGGAGCACATACATGCTGTCGTGCCTCTGCCAGCCCTGCGCTCTGGCATTGAGCGCCTCGGCGAGCATGAGGGCAAAGCTCACAATAAGGCCCGCAATTTCAAAACCTGCTCCGCGCGGTTTGGCATATCTCAGCTGAGCTCCCAGCCACATGAAGATGGGAGCAAAGAAGAGGCCGCCGCGTGTGTAGCCCATGAGGGCAAACAGAGCGTTGTAAACGCTGCTGATTACGGGGACGTTTTCGACAAGGCCCCAGTAACTGTCACCCAGCAGGCCGAGCAGGTAGAGTACTGCCACCGCGGCCAGGCATGCCCCACTGCTCAGCCGGCGCATGAGCATCCATGTCAGCCAGGCGCCGAGTATGGCGGCCGGGAGATACCAGAGATGGTAGAACGTGCCCTCGAAGAACACCTGCTGCACAAGATCGATCATGTCCCAGCTCTGCAAATGCCCGGCATATACGTTGATTGGAAGGTATAGTGCCGCACTGGCAGCGTAGATTATGGCGGTCTTCTTCAGGAACCGGCGCACATCCGTGCCCTTTGAGAGTACAAAGAAGCCCGTGACCATGAAGAAAAACGGCACGGCCACGCGCGCTATGACGCGGGTGAAGATGAAATCGGCCGTCTGTGAATACGTGGTTAGCGGCGAGGTGTGTATGGCAATCACCAGGAACGCCGCGACGACGCGGAATATCTCTATGCCCTTGTAATTTCGCCCTTTGCTCATGCGCGGGACCTCCAGGTTGTAATTATACTGCCGCCGGCGTTGCTGTCTTCCGGCGTGTATTCGCCCGTGGGGAGCATTGCCCCGCCGGGGACAAAGCTGACCCGGGCCGGGCCGGTATCGAGCCATTCGCCGGGGTGGGCAGCCAGCAGCGCGATGTATTCCTCCAGCGTCAGGCCGTGCCCGGAAATATACTCCGCGTGCGCCGCACCGACGTATCGGAAGTGCCAGGGCTCGGCGGAGATGCCGGTTATATGTTCCTTGCCCGCCGGGTAACGCTCAATGAAGCCGAATCCGGCAGCCCTGCGGCGGAACTCGCCGCAGACGCCGTCATACGGGAAATACGGGCGTATGAAGTCAATCTCACCGCCCGTGTTGAGGGCCAGGTCTATGGCCAGGCCCGTCTCGTGTTCGCTGCAGCCGGGCAGCGCGACATACTGCCTTGTAAACTCCTCGCCATGGGTTCTGGACGTCTCATTCCAGAGGGAAACCTGCTCGGAGTGTGAGCGCCAGCCGCTGACAGGGACAATTTTCCCCTCAGCGCCTATGTCTTTAATCAGTGCCGTCAGTGCGCGGGCGCATACGCTCTCCAGCAGCACGCCGCTGCCGGGCAGGGAGGGGGAGAGCTCGGGTTGGCCGAAGCCCCCGCTCAGCGGGTGGGAGGGGTTGACGAGAAATATGTATCCGTTCACGCCTCAAATGTGTAGTCCACCAGCGCGTCGAGCAGCGCCGGGAAGTCCAGTCCAATACCCTTCATCATATTGGGGAAGCGGCTGTGAGGGGTGAAGCCCGGTATGGTGTTGACCTCGTTGAACACAATGCGCCCATCCGGGGTGAGGAACATGTCCACGCGGGCCATTACGCGGCAGTCGAGGGCGCGGTAGATCTTACCGGCTGTGGCCTGGATACGCTTTTCCGTCTCCTCGCTTATGCGCGCGGGCATATGTATCTTGGCGGTCTTGAGGGTGTATTTCTCCTCGTAGTCGAATATGTCGCCGTAGATTTCGATCTCGTCCACGCGGCCGATGACGAGCTCATCGTTGCCCATAACGGCGCAGCCCACCTCAAAGCCGGTTATGGCCTCCTCGATAATTACCTCGCGGTCAAACTGGAAGGCAAAGCGCACGGCGTCCATCAGCGCGGCCGGGGAGGAGACCTTCGTTATGCCGAAGGAGGAGCCGGCCCGGACCGGCTTGACGAATACGGGGTAGCCCAGCGCAGCAACGCGGGCCTCGATATCGTCGGCATCGGGCATGCCTGTGAGGACGATAGCCGCCGGGACGTCTACACCGGCGAGCTCGGCGAGCTTGTGGGCGCGGTCCTTGTCCATGCAGATGGCGGAGCAGAGGGTACCGCAGCCGATCACCGGTATGCCGGCCAGCTCACAGAGCCCCTGTATGGTGCCGTCTTCACCGTTCTTGCCGTGCATGACAGGGAAAGCGGCGTCAATGCGTGTGGCCCTGACTCCGTCCTCGCCGAATTCTATTATACCGTGTACCTCGCGGTCGGGGGATATGACGGCGGGGACGCATTTGCCGGAACGCCAGCTGTCGTCCTCCAGCGCGGACACGTCGCCGTAGAAGCGGTACCACTCGCCGCCCTTGGTGATGCCGAGCATGATAACGTCATATTTCTCACGGTCCAGATTGACAATGACCGAGTGTGAGCTCTCAAGAGAAACGGGGTACTCGGGCGAGCAGCCCCCGAAAATAACCGCGATAGTTCTTTTGTCCATATCAGTTTATATCCTCCTTGGCGTTAAGCCAGTGGTGTATGTGTCATTTTAGCACTTTACGGGCCATAGTTAAAGACGAAATTTAATTAAGTTTGTTTTAACATGAGAAGAAAAACCGTTAAAATTGCCAAACCACATATCAGTATGCTAAAATAGAGCGGAAACGGAGCTGATGAACATGAACGCCTTTATTCTAATGCTGCCATTTTTCCTTGTCCGCCTTGTGCTGCTGCCGGTGCTGAGCCGGGAGGCATCCCAGCGCGCGGCGGAGTTTGCGCCGGTCTACGGCGGCGAGCGTTTTGCCTATACCATATACCAGCTGAGCAACGTTGCCATCTTTATTTACCCGTTTTTCATGCGTGTGGAGTTTGACTTCTCCTGGCAGTTCTGGGTAGGGGCTGTCTGCTATTTGCTGGGGCTGGCTCTCTGTACTGCGTCCGTTATCGCCTTTGCCCACCCGGATGGGAACGGACTGAACACGAACGGCGTATACCACTTTTCGCGCCATCCGATGTATGTATCGTATTTCTTCTGCTTTATCGGCGTTGCGGCCCTGGCCAAGTCCCCAATGCTGCTGGCGCTGGTGATAATGTTCCAGATCTCCGCGCACTGGATAATCCTCTCTGAGGAGCGCTGGTGCCTGGGCAGGTTCGGCGAAGCATATGAGGAGTACATGAAAAAAGTGAGACGGTATTTTTAAGTCCCGGCCCGGAGCCGGTGAGCAATAATAAGGAGGCTGAACAAGATGGAGAGACAAGACAGGGATATGCCGTTCCTGCTCAAATATGAAAACGTGGCCTGGTATGACGGCGGCAAGGTGCGTATACTCGACCGCCGGGTCTTCCCCGAGGTGCGCTTTGTGGAGTGCGCGACATATCAGGAGGTCAGGCAGGCTGTTGCGGATATGGTGACGCAGAGCACCGGGCCTTACGCCGCGGTCGGTATGGGAATGGTGCTCGCGGTCAGGCAGTCGGCGCATCTGGGCGCAGGCGAGCGGGAGGAGTTTTTACGCCGGGCGGCGGACGAACTGGCACACGCCAGGCCGACCACCTCCAACCGCTATGCGCTCATCACCAACAGGTGCGCCGAGGCGGGCATAGCGGCGCTGGAGTCCGGGCAGGACCCGGAGCAGGCCGTATTTGACTGTGCCGTGGAGACGATGAACGAGCGCTATGCGCGCATGCAGCTTGTGGGCGACGAACTCCTGAAGCTGATACCGGCTGGAGGGACCATATTGACGCAGTGCTACGGCGAGACGATCATAGGCACCGTCATCCGTGCCGCCCTTCGCGCTGGCAAGAGCTTCCGCGTGTTCTGCGCAGAGACGCGCCCATATATGCAGGGCGCCAGGCTCACCTCCGCCTGCTTTGCCGAAATGGGCTTTGACACCACTGTCGTAACCGACAACATGATAGCTTACGCCATGGAGCGTCAGGGCATTGACCTGTTCACCTCGGCTGCCGACTGCATCGCCATGGACGGGCACGTGGCAAACAAAGTGGGGACGCTGCAGATTGCCATCCTGGCCAAATATTTTGGCCTGCCGTATTACGTCACCGGCGCCCCGGACGCCGACAAGCGCACCGTCGATGACATAGTCATCGAGATGCGTGACCCGGAGCAGGTGCTCAACTATCGCGGCATACGGACCACTATAGACGGCGTAAAGGCCGTCTATCCGGCCTTTGACATCACGCCTCCGCACCTCATCTCCGGCGTGGTAACCGACAAGGGCGTGTACGTTCCGTACGTGCTGGACAGATATTTCGGCAGCAGGCCGGAAGAGCGCAGGAGCTTCCTGGTCTGAGGCGGGAGGTGAGCATATGCTGATGCAGGCAGAGAGAGAACAGCTTGTCGAATACGGGAAGAAACTCAGCCGGGCCGGGCTCTGCCCCGGCACCAGCGGTAACCTCAGCATCTGCGATCACGGCAGCGGGCTTATGGCCATCACGCCGTCCGGCATGGACTACTTTGCCACCATGCCGGAGGATATCGTGGTCACCGACCTGGATGCGCATGTCGTGGAGGGTAACCGGAAACCGTCGAGCGAATGGGCGCTGCACACCGCTTTTTATAAGCGCAAGAGCGAGGCCCGGGCCGTAATACACACGCACTCTGTTTACTGCACCACGCTGGGGATAGCGGGTGAGCCCATCCGGGCCGTACATTTTGTCATAGGCGCCGCCAATACGCGGGAGATACCTCTGGCGCCGTATGTCACCTTCGGCACTGAGGAGCTGGCGGAAACAGCGGTCCGTGCCTGCGGCGACGGAAACGCCGTGCTGCTGGCAAACCACGGCATCGTTGTCTGCGGCGGCAGCCTTGAGGACGCCTTTTCCCTCGCTGTTAACCTTGAATATGTGGCCGAGCTGCAGTACCGGGCCATGTGTATTGGCAGCCCAAGTGTCCTCAGCCGGGAGCAGGTTGACGCGGCTATAAGGCGTTTCGGCTCTTACGGCCAGCCCAAAGACGCATAATGGGAAATATAAAAGAAAAGCGGCACATAGTGCCGCTTTTCTTTATCCTGTAACTGCAAACCAGATCAGCAGGGCTGTGCCAACCAGCAAGCTTACCAGGCCGACGTACAGATACGGTCTTTCTCTGTACATGCTGTATTTGTAGATCAGTCCCGCTGCTAAGCCGAAAAACAGGAGGGACAGGCTGCCCTTCCAGACGCTGTTGCCCTTGACCGCACATATAACCGTCAAAATCTGCGTTGCGCATGTCATAAGCTCCAGCGACCAGTTTTTTTGAGTCGCGGTCTATCATCTCGTCCCGCTCATCACGCACGGGCCGCTCTTTGGGTGGGTTCACCATAGCGCACTTCACTCCTTGTTCTCATAATGAACGCCCACGAAGAGCTCTATGATAAACAGCAGGCCGAGCGTCAGGCCGGACACAAGTACTCCCATGACCCATATGTCGTCACTGGTAAATCCGTAGCCGACCATGGAGGCCACCGTCCAGAGGAAGAGCAGGACTTCCGCAACCTTGAACATTGTCGAGCCGGTCTTCAATTTGATAAACCGGTTGCGCTCGTCGCGCTCCTCAAGCATGTCCTCTCGCGTTGCCGCCCTGGAGAAGGCACGCACGACCTGGCGTACGCCAAAGAGTATGAGCAGGGAGAAGAGCACGATGTCGCGGATGAACACCGCCGTGCTGCTGGGGCGTACAAGTTCCAGGACCAGCGCCGATACGCCGAGAATTGTCCAGAACAGGCCGAAAACCAGGCCCTTTTTGTTATAGAGTTTCATCTTTTGCTCCTTTACATATTCCGCTCGTAAAAGATAAGCAGCGCGGATTTGAGCAGCATGCCGAAGGCCAGTACGCCATATATGGCAGCAGCTGCTATGGCGCTCGTCTGAGTGTCGAGGAAGAATCTCAAAATTGGTGGCAGCATCATCATAATCCAGGTGACAATATCAAAGCTCCACGCCTTCGCCCTCATTCGTATCTCGTCGGAGCGCTCGTCCGGCGGGCACTTTTTGTCGTTGTTCACAGCTTCGTAGGAAAAGCTGCCGAGCAGTGCCGAGGCGCCTATCATTGCAAATTCGATACCTAGCAGCGTCCGCAGCACGCCCTGCATGCCAAAGTCCCTCCACAAGAGTATTACGGCTCCGAGTGCCAGTAAAACAATGCCGCAAATAAACACGACAAAGCTTTTAATTCTTTTCATAGCATCGCCTCATATCTTCCTGTCGTAGTAAATGAGCATTGTAGCGTATAAGAGCCATATAAGCGCGAACACCCCGAACAGAGTCACACGGATGTAACCGGCTATGTCGCCATCGATAAAGCGGGCGATGATAATTGCCGGCACATTGAGTGCAATACTAAGGGCATAGAGCGTTGAGTTACCGGCCTTCATGCGTATTAACTGTGAGCGCTCGTCGGGCTGGTTATATATATCGCGCGTCGCCTCATAGGACATACTGATGACTACCAGCGCCGCGCCGAACAGGAAGAACTCTATCAGCGTGGCCAGGTCCAGCCCTACGCTGCCGCGCACAAGCAGATAAACAGAACCGAAAAGACTTCCCAGCGCGATGGCGCAGCCGATGATAAAATACCACTTCTTATATATTTTCACATTCCGCCCTCCATTTCAAGATTCTCCTCCAGACAACACAGCTCTTCTACACAGACGCCGAACACTTTCGCCATTCTGTAGGCAAGCATAAGCGAAGGGCTGTACTGGCCTTTCTCGATAGAGATTATCGTGCGCGAGGAGACGCCAACCAGGTCCGCAAGCTGCTGCTGGGTCATACCGTGCTCCGCGCGCAGCTCTTTCACTTTGGTTTTCATCTCACCTCACCTTTCTGTGTGAAGTTTACTTCACGTGAAGTTGACTTCATATTAGCACAAGTACATGTGTATGTCAAGATGCTAAGCATATGTTCGTTTCACAAACAACAAAAACAGCAGCGCTCCGGCTGGGGAACGCTGCTGATATCTTCAGAATATTAAAGGTCTACCACTGCGTGCTTTGGGTTGGACGGGTCTGCAAAAACGCGTACCGTTGTAACTGCTGGTTTGCTCCACAGATATTGGCTGCTAACTGTATAAGTTACGCCTTCCCAGACGTATTCACACAGCACTGTCCACGGGTACTTGCTGTTCACCCTCACATATCCCCGTTGCTCAACGGCAATGACACTGGCCTGTATAGCCACGCCATGAGCAGACAGGTAGTTTTTCCGACGCCTTTTAATCATAATAGCACTATACCTTTACGGTTGCAATCATATCAAAACAGCTATATAATGTATGGGCCAAAAGCAAGACCTGTTTAAGAGAGGTAGACAACATGAAAGAGCTTTCCAACATAGCACTCAGGGTGAATCCTTCCACCACTTTGGCGATAGATTCTCTGGCCAAGCAGATGAAGGCCGACGGGCTGGACGTCATCGGCTTCGGCACCGGAGAGCCGGATTTTATGACCCCGGAGAATATCTCCGAGGCCGGTATTGCCGCCATACGCGAGGGCAAGACCAAGTATACGCCCGCTGCCGGTATCGTGCCGCTGCGCAAGGCCGCCGCCGAGCGGCTAAAAGCTGACTGCGGGCTCGATTACGACTACACGCATATTGTTATAGCCTCCGGAGCCAAGCACAACGTTTACATAGCCCTGCGCGCGCTGGTCAATCCAGGCGACGAGGTGATAGTCCCTGCTCCGTACTGGGTCAGCTACTGCGAGATGGTCAGCATATGCGGCGGCGTACCTGTGGTGGTTGAGACCACCGAGGCAGCAAACTTCAAGATGACGCCCGCGCAGCTCGAGGCGGCCATCACTCCGAAGACCAAGGCGCTGATGCTCAACAACCCCTCCAACCCCACCGGCATGGTTTACACGGCGGACGAGCTTCGCGCTATTGCCGATATCTGCGTAAAGCATGACCTCTACGTAATAGCGGATGAGATTTATTATAAGCTGATGTATGACGGCAAGCCCTTCACCAGCTTTGCCAGCCTTGGCGATGAGGTCAAGGAGAGGACCATACTCATAAACGGCGTCTCCAAGAGCTACGCCATGACCGGCTGGCGCATAGGCTATGCCGCGGCGAATAAGCAGATTGCCAAGGTGATGAGCAATTACCTCAGCCACTCCACCGGCGCACCCTCTACCATCAGCCAGTGGGCGGCGGTTGAGGCGCTCTCCGGCCAGCAGGAGACGATTGAGGATATGCGCAAGGTGTTCGAGGAGCGCCGCAACTATATTGTCAAGCGCATGAATTCCATTCCCGGCGTCAGCTGCATTATGCCCGACGGCGCGTTTTACGTCATGATGAACATCGAGAAGCTCATCGGACGCACAATCGGCGGCGTGGTCATCACGGATGACGACGTGTTCGCCGAGGCCTTCCTCAAGCAGGGGCTGGTGGCAGTCGTGCCCTGCTCCGGCTTCGGCATCCGGAACTTTGTCCGATGGACCTATGCTACGAGCATGGACAACATAAAAGAGGGCCTCGACAGGCTGGAAAAATTCCTCGCCGAATGATTAAAACGGCCCGTCCCGCATAGTATGCTTTGAGGAGGGACGGGTATGTTTGTGACTTTTAAACTCAGGGACGCGGTGCCGCTTTGCGTCGCGCTGCTGCTGATACTGGCGACGTTTCTGCTTCCGCAGTACCCGGGGACGGAACCGGAAGAGGCGGTGAGCGTTTTTTCCGCAGAAGGGCCCGTGCTCATAATTGACGCGGGCCACGGCGGAGCTGACGGCGGCGCGGTGGCCGCGGACGGCACGGTGGAGAGCTCGATAAACCTGGCCATAGCGCAAAAGCTTGAGTTATTATCCGGGCTTTTCGGCGTGGAGACAGTCATGACGCGGGAGAGCGAAGACATAGCGTATCCCGATGAGGCGGACACCATCGCCAAGATGAAGAGAGCCGACCAGAACGCCCGAGTTAATCTGATAAATTCGATACCGGATGGAGTGCTCATCAGCATACATCAGAATTATTACCCGGACTCACGTCCCAGCGGGGCGCAGGTGCTATATGCCGCCACCGACGGCAGCCAGGAGCTGGGCGAGATAGCCCACACGGCCATAACCGCATCGCTGTGCCCTGACAGCCGCCGTGTTGCAGCTCCTGTATCCAGCGAGATATACCTGATGCGCAGTGTGCACTGTCCCGCCATATTGGTGGAATGTGGGTTTATATCTAACGCCGAAGAGCTGCTTATGCTCAAAAACAGCGTTTATCAGAATGAAATTGCAGCGCTGCTGCTCACATCGTATTTGCAGTATGAGTCCGGAGCGGAGACAATGAAGGTATGAAGCAGAAAACAGTATTTTATTGCACCGAGTGCGGCAACGAGACGGCGCGCTGGTCTGGCCAGTGCCCGGCCTGCGGGGCCTGGAACACGCTCACAGAGGTACCTACCCGCCCGAAAAATGAAAACAAGGCCGCGGCTGCGGCCCATCGTGCCAGGCAGACCCCGGAAAAGCTCTCCGACCTCGATGCCGAGGAGGAGATCCGTTTTACAACCGGCGTGGGAGAACTCGACCGGGTGCTGGGCGGCGGAGCCGTGCGCGGGAGCGTAGTCCTCGTCGGAGGCGCGCCCGGCGTGGGCAAATCCACGCTGCTGCTGCAGCTGTGCGGCCTCATCGGCCAGAGCGAGCGCGTACTGTACGTCACCGGCGAGGAAAGCCGCCGCCAGCTCAAGCTCAGGGCCCAGCGGCTGGGCGTGTCCGCAGGCGATATCTATGTACTGGCTGAGACACAGGTGAGCGAGATCCTGGCCGTGACTGAGGACATCAAGCCGACGGTGGTGATTATCGACTCCATACAGACCATGTTTGACGCCGAGGTGTCCGCCACCCCGGGCAGCGTGAGCCAGGTGCGCGAGAGCACTATGGCCATCATGCGCCGGGCCAAGTCTGACGGCTTTACCGCTTTTGTCGTCGGACATATCAACAAGGAGGGCAACATTGCCGGCCCAAAGGTCCTTGAGCACATGGTAGACTGCGTGCTTTATTTCGAGGGTGAGCAGAGCATGAGCTACCGCATTCTGCGCGCGGCAAAAAACCGTTTCGGCTCCACCAACGAGATCGGCGTCTTTGAAATGGCGGACAACGGGCTGCGCGAGGTGCCCAATCCGTCCGAGACCTTGCTCTCCGGGCGGCCGATAAACACCCCGGGCACCTGCGTAACCTGCGTTATGGAGGGGTCGCGCCCTATTTTGGCTGAGATACAGGCCCTTGTAGCCCAGTCCGGTTACGGCTCTGCCAGGCGCAACTCCAACGGAATAGACTATAACCGCGCCATGCTGCTGCTTGCCGTGCTGGAAAAGCGCGGCGGTATGAGTGTGTCCGGCTGCGACGCCTACATAAACGTCGTGGGCGGCCTCCAGTTGGACGAGCCTGCAGCCGACCTTGCCACACTCCTGGCCGTCGCCAGCAGCTATAGGGACATACCTATAGACTCCGAGATTGCGGCGGTGGGAGAGGTAGGCCTGTCCGGTGAGGTGCGCTCGGTGCAGCAGCTGAATCTGCGCCTGAGTGAGATTGCCCGCCTGGGCTTCAAGCGCTGCATAATCCCCTCGCACGTTAAAGGAGACGTCCTGCAGCCGGGAGGCCTGGAGCTGATCCGCGTGAAAAACGTGCGCGAAGCCATCAGGGCTGCGCTGTGATTATGGATAAGTATATTAATTTACCCCACCTTCCGGAGCGGAAGGTGGGGTTAGCCGCGGCAGGGGGGAGGTACCGTTCCCTTTTGGCCGCGCCGTTAGAAAAACTTGGTGTTGCTGTAATATGGCTTCCTGATGCGCCAGGGGCGGATCCGCGCTTGGCCGGACACGCTGATTTGAGTATGGTGCACCTGGGCGGAAGGAAAGTCATCTCGTCCTGCGGTATACAGACAGAAGAGAAACTGGCCGCACTCGGGTTTGCGGTTACCCATGTTCCCGGGCCCGGTGATAAATATCCGCATGACTGTGCGCTTAACGCATGCATCGTGGGCGGAAAGCTCTTCCACCGGCTTGATGTGACGGAGAAGGCGCTGCTCAGCAGTTTCCCTGATGGGGAATTGATCAATATCTCCCAGGGTTACGCCAAGTGCTGTATCTGTGTGGTGGACGCCGGTTCTATCATAACCTCAGACCACGGAATCGCGCGGGCGGCGCGGGAGCACGGCCTGGATGTGCTGGAGATCACACCCGGATGGATAGCGTTGGACGGATTTGATTACGGCTTTATAGGCGGGGCGTCATTCAAGCTCTCCAAATACGAGCTTGCCTTTACGGGGCGTCTTGACGGGCACCCGGATTATGAGCGGATACTCTCTTTTCTGCGCGGGAAGGGCATTGAGGCCGTTTTTTTGACGGACAAGCCGGCATTTGACGTGGGCTCTATCCTGCCGCTCACCGAGCGCTGAAAGGCAGGGAGAGCTTGCCCATCACGGCTGCGTGCGCGGCGCCAGTGACGGAGGGGAGCGTATTGGGCAGTCCCGCCATAAAGCGGTCACCCATCAGTGCAAAGGCCACGGCCTCCTTAGCGTCGCTGTTGAGCCCAAGATCCTCTTGGGTTTTCACTTTTACGCCGTGTTTGCCCAGCCTTCTGCCCAGAGCTGACAGCAGGGTGGCATTGTAACTGCCGCCGCCCCCGACAATGAGCTCCGCAGCCCTGTATCTGGGCAGGACGTAGCGCTCATAGGCGTCTGCAATGGACCAGGCGGTGAGCTCGGTGGCTGTGGCGGCGATGTCGTCGAAGGAGAGTGAATGCTCGCGGCCATAGCTCAGCAGCCTCCCGGCGTACTGGGCCCCGAACCGCTCGCGCCCGGTGGTCTTCGGCAGCGGTGCGGAATAATATTCGTCGCCCCTGAGCATGTCAAGCAGCTCGCTGCAGACGTGCCCGCGCGCGGCGGCCGCTCCGCCGCGGTCGTAGCTCTCCGCCCCGCCTGTGGCGGCGGAAATAACGGCGTCTATTATCATGTTGCCCGGCCCGGTATCAAAAGCATAGACCTCATCTGGCGAGGCGCCGGCGGGCAGTACGGTCATGTTGCCGATACCGCCTATGTTCTGCAGCAGGATTGTCTCGTCTGCGCGCCTGTACAGCAGGTATTCGGTAAAGGGCACCAGCGGCGCGCCCTGTCCGCCGGCGGCCATCAACTGGCAGTGCCAGCTCGGCCTCGAGGGCCCTGGCGGCCTGGCCACCAACATGTCCGTCGACTCCCTGGCTATCTCCTCCTACTGCGAGAACAAGGAGCTGGCCGCCGAGCTCATCAAGTACATGACCAGCGCTGAGGTAATGGACGATTACCACGAGCAGATCTACGGCATGCCTTCCCTCACCACGGATGCCACCTACACCGAGCCCGAGCCGTTCCAGAGCATGTACGAGGATTACGCGGACGTCATGTACGCCGTCCCCTCCTACGAGGGCAGCGCTACCTTCGCTGATACCTTCCAGCAGAACGTACAGGGCATGCTTATGGGACAGCTGACCCCGCAGGAAGTCATAGATCAGACTATGACCTACTACAACGAGCAGATAGTTTCCTGACGCAGTATTTTAAGAAACCGGGCATGGCCGGAGACCGACGATGCCCGGCTTCTCCTTATTAAATGGTTCTCCTTACTAAAGGCGTGGTGATGAAAGAATGAACAAGACGAAAAGAAGGAGAATGTCCCCGCTGATGCGCCGCCAGGCCGGTTATGGCGTTGCGTACATCACCCCGGGCATGGTTATTATTCTCATATTCTGTATAGTGCCGATTATCATGACGCTGTACTACAGCTTTACGAACTACAATCTCGCCCAATCCCCCGAGTGGATTAATCTGGAGAACTATGAGAAGGTTCTCACAAACTCTCAGCTCCGCAGGGCCGTATGGAACACGGTGATTTACGTTGTCATCACAGTCCCTCTGCAGACTCTGCTTGCGCTGTTTGTGGCAAACTTCCTGGCCGAGTATCTGAATAACAGGTATGGCCGCGCCATACGCAGCGTAATCTTCATACCTACCCTGGCTTCCTATGTCGCCGCTGCCACTGTCTGGAAGGTCATTCTCGCCTCAAGAGGCGGACTGCTCAACGAGGTGCTCGGCATATTCGGCATAGGGCCGATAAACTGGTTGGGAGAGCCAACTCTGGCGCTCATATGCGTATCTCTGGTTGCCGTGTGGAAGAGCGTTGGTTACTTCACAATAATCTTCTACGCCGGAATCATGAATATATCCGTGGATATCCGCGAGGCTGCCCTGATTGACGGCGCATCCCCTCGCCAGCGCTTCTGGAAGATAACCGTTCCTCAGCTCAAGCCCATCACCTACATGAACGTAACGCTGGGCATAATATGGTCCTTCCAGGCCTTTGACGTTGTCTACAAACTTACCGGCGGCGGACCGCACAACGGTACGACGACGATAGCCTACATAATTTATACCTACGCTTTCCAGGATTTCCGCATCGGCTATGCCAGTGCCGTTGCCATTCTGCTGCTCATTGTTATCCTGGCCGTTCACATGATTCAGCAGCACTTCTTTGAGGGAAAGGATGACTGAGCATGATAAGAAATGAACGCCGCAGCTGGCGCTTTGTAGTTGGTGTGATATTGGTCACCCTGTTTGCGCTGTTTTGCATAGTGCCGCTGATATACATGATACTCGTCTCCTTTGCCCATACCTCTACTATGTACATAAAGTGGGACGACATCAAGCTCTTTGATTTTTCCAACTACGTATACCTGTTTCAGAACCGCGATTTTGCCAGGCCCATACTTAACAGCCTTATTGTCGTCGTTATCAGCGTTATAGCTGTTGACCTGGTGAGCTGCACCATGGCCTACGGTTTTGAAAAGAAGCCTATTCCGGGGAAGAAGGGGCTCTTCAACATTGTCCTGTCCACGATGATGATCCCCACGCAGGTCGTATTTATCTCGCTCTATGTCATGATGCGCAAGTGGCATATGCTCAACACGTATATCGCCCTGGTCATCCCCCTGATTGGCGCGTTTGGTATTTTCATGATGCGCCAGTTTATCCGCAGCGTGCCCAACGACTTTATTGAGGCTGCCCAGATTGACGGCTGCAGTGAGCTGCGCATTTACACTCGCGTGGTTCTGCCGATGGTCAGACCCGCAAGGATTACGCTTGCGATATTCACCTTCAACTCAGCATGGAACGCCCTGCTCTGGCCTCTCATCGCCACCACAAAAGAAGAGATGAACACGCTGACGGTGGCAACCAGCTCGCTAACCAGTTACTTCTCAACTAATTACGGACCGGAAATGGCCGCGGCCACGCTGTCCTTCCTGGTTCCGTTCGTCCTGTACTGCTTCATGCAGAAACAGTTCGTAGAGGGCATAGCTCTCGGCGGCGTAAAGGGCTGACATGTCCGGACTCACTCTGGCCGCATGCGGCAGGGAACAGCTTGACCAGTGCGACGATGTCTTTCGTGGGAGTTCGATTTGGGAGCGGTACTTTGCCGGCGGAGACCGGCTGCAGCGCTCGCTCACGAAGGCCTGCGAAAGGGGAGAGCTCTGGTGCGCCCTCACTTCTGAAGGCGCGATCGCCGGCGTGATGCGCGTCGTTCCAAGAGGGTTCTGCGGGCTTTACCACTACCTCTCGCTTATCGGTACCTCGCCGTCTGTACGAGGCAAGGGCGCAGGCCGCTTCCTGATGCAGGAGTTTGAGCGCATGGCGCGCGAGGACGGGTGCCTGAAGACATGTCTGCTTGTGAGCGACTTCAATGGCCACGCCAGGGAATTCTACCATTCGCTCGGGTACTGGGAGCTGGGCGTAATACCGGACGCGACGAAGCCCGGAATTGCCGAGCACGTCATGCTGAAAGATCTAGTCGGAGAGGAGCCGTGAAAACTGTGAATTCACAGACTGTAAATCAGCTCCTCTCCCGCTGGGATTACGCTCCTGAAGCTGTTGAGGTCTATGGGCGCGCCATGGAAGCGGCGTGGACTCACCGTGGCGCGGGTGAATTGCTCAGGGGAGTAATTTCTGCCTATGAGTCCGGGACCGCGATCGAGATGAGGGATGTGCTCACCGCAATGGACGGCTTCGCTGCCGAATGCGGTGAGAGCCCTTATACCATGCGTATGCTGCCGTATCTTTGCCTGCTGGAACCGGCTGAGGCCAGGTATTCCTCCTCGGGGATAGGGGAGGACGTATATCAGGACTCGTTCGCTGACCTGCTGTGGAAAACCCGCGAATGCCACAAGATTTACGGAGTCTGGGGCTCTTTTGTCGCCCCATGGTTTTACCGCTTCTTTGAGCTCAAGTGCTTTGCGCTGGGACGGCTGCAGTTCGAGTTTACCTCCTTCAAGGCGGATGGACCTCTTGCGCGCGGAGAGCACGTGATAAACGTCCACATACCCTCCTGCGGCTCTCTGCTGCGGGAGGACTGTGAGGAATCATACGAAAGAGCAGTGAGTTTTTTCGGCTTTGAGCGCGGAACATCCACTCCTTTTGTCTGCGATTCCTGGATGCTGCATCCCATATGCTCAAAGCTCAGTGAGAATTCCGGTATTCGCCGCTTTGCCTCCGACTATGAGCTGCTATATGTTATTGATGATCCCAATTACTCCGATATGTGGATCATTTTTGGCGAGCCCTGGCGGGGAAACGTGGCATCGCTGCCGGAAAAGACCTCCCTTCAGAAGCTTTTCAAGAAACAGCTCCTGACGGGAGAATCTGTCGGACGCGGGTATGGCCTGTATCAAAGGAAAGCATAATTGGTTTTAGGGGTTACTCTGTGCAGGTATCCCCGTTTTTTACAGTACACCCCTTATCGAATTATCGGCGGGAGGCTAAATATGACCGACATCGAAATAAAGACACGAAGCATATACGATGAACTCAGCCCGGCAGAGCAGAAAGTTGCGCGGTATTTCCTGCAAAACCTGAGTTCTGTGTTCGATGACCCCATTGCTTCGCTGGCCGAAAAAAGCGGCGTGAGCCAGGTGATGTGGGTTCGTTTTTGCAAATCCCTGGGCTTTTCCGGCCTCAAGGATATGAAGAAAAACCTTGTTTCACAGCTGAGGGAGTCGCACGAGGAGGCCGCGCTTCCAAGCAGTATGGATTTTCTTGACACCCGCATTTATGCCAGTACGGAGGATATAATCCGCGGCGTGGAAGCGGGTGCTGCGGACGCCATAAGGAGTACGGCCAAGATCCAGAATCCCGCTGTGCTGGAGGCAGTCGCCGCGCGCGTTGCCACTTCACAGAGTGTACGGCTGTTCGGCGTAGGGGCATCCGGGCTGGTGGCCGAAGACCTGTATTACAAGCTGCTGAGGATCGACCTGAATGTTTTCTTCTGCACGGACCTGCATGTGCAGCTCACCTATATCACTTCCATGAAGCCGGGTGATATAGCCATATTTTTCTCGAATTCAGGTAAAACAACTGAGATTCTGGAGCTGGCCACTGTAGCCCGTGAGCGTCAGGCTTGTGTTGTGGCCGTAACGAAGTACGGCACAAACCCGCTGGCTGAGCTCTCCGACTTTGTCCTTCCGACATCGTCTCCGGAGCTGGAGTTCAGAAGTGGGGCCATGAGCAGCCGCATGGCGGCCATGCTGGTGGTGGATATGCTTTTCACCACCCTGTGCAACAAGAATTATGATACCGTTGCCAAGCCGCTGTCTGAGAGCTTTTCCCAGTGCAGCAAGCATCACCTTTGATTCCGGAGGCATATATGAAGATCACAGAAGTCAAATTGGCGCTGCTCTCTGCTCCACTGCGCGTGCCGTTCAGGACTGCGCTGAGAGAGGTCAGCCATGTCGAGGATATAGTCGTTGAACTCCACACCGACGATGGCACCGTCGGCAGGGGGGAGGCACCGCCGACCGCCGCCGTTACCGGTGAAACCCTCGGCTCCATAGCCGCCGCACTGCGCGGCCATATCGGGCCGGCCATAGTGGGAAAAGATGTACGGTCTCTCGAAGAACTGCTTTTGTCAATCGAACGCAGCATCGTCGGCAACACCAGTGCCAAAGCCGCTGCGGAGATTGCGGTATGGGATCTCTATGCCCAGTACTGCGGACTGCCACTGTACAAGCTGCTCGGCGGCGGTCGTAATATTTTGGAAACTGATATTACAATAAGCGTAAACGCCCCGGAAACAATGGCGAATGATACAATTAACGCTGTTTCACGGGGTTATGACACCCTTAAAATAAAGGTCGGTGAAAACCCGGCTCTGGACATAGAGCGCCTGCGGGCGGTGCGTGCGGCTGCACCTAAGGCCGTGATCAGGATAGACGCCAATCAGGCATGGTCGCCCAGGCAGGCTGTAAATCTGCTTGAGTCGATGCAGGCCGAAGGCCTGAATATAGAGCTGGTTGAGCAGCCTGTAAAGGCCAAGGATATAGACGGTCTGCAGTTTGTCACGAGTAACTCGCCGGTGCGCGTCATGGCTGACGAGAGCATGTTTTCACCGCTGGACGCCATGACGATAATGCAGCGCCACGCTGCCGACTATGTCAATATAAAGCTGATGAAGTGCGGCGGCCTGGCTAATGCGCTGCGTATAATCTCGGCCGCAGAGGTCTACGGCGTGGAGTGCATGATAGGCTGCATGCTTGAAGCCAAAGTCAGCGTTACGGCAGCTGTGCATTTGGCCTGTGCAAAAGGCGCGATTACCAGAGTTGATTTGGACGGTCCTGCGCTTTGCAGCGCCGATCCAGTCAGCGGCGGTGCAGAATTCAATGGTAAACAAATTGCTTTGCCCGACGCCGCCGGTCTGGGTATCAGCGGTATATCCGGGCTCAGATACCTGGACTGAAAGCTATTTGAGGCCAAATTTTCGTTTTGGCCTCCCCCACATTGAACAAAATTTTTATTTTGTTCAATTATATCTTTATTTACTTCTTGCCTTTTCTCCCCGCTTACTATAAAATATATTGGCTTTCGGAGGTGAACGGCTTTTGGACTACCGCAGTGAAGCGCCTAAGGTACTGCGCGACTTTTTGATTTATCACGAGACCATAAAAGGTCACTCGCGAGCCACGGTGGACGAATATTACTTAGACCTGCGTAATTTTTTCCGCTATCTGAAAATTGAGCGAGGCCTTGTGCCGCGTTCGGCTGAGCTCGATGAGATATCTATATCCGATATTGATCTGGACTTCGTCGGTTCCGTCACAATGAGCGAGGTCTATGACTATCTGGCCTTCCTGGCGCGCGACAAAGTCAAAAATGAGCAGAGCCGTTCGCCCGAATACGGTTTGAATGCGGCCAGCCGCGCCAGAAAGATCTCCACACTCAGGAGCTTTTACAAGTACCTCACTGTCAAGACCAAGCAGCTGGATCACGATCCGGTTGCAGACCTGGACTCACCGAAGATAAACAAGACGCTCCCCCGTTATCTCACGCTCGAGGAATCCGAACGGCTGCTTTCATCTGTGGATGGCATTAATAAGGAAAGAGATTACTGCATAATTTGCCTGTTTTTGAACTGTGGGCTGCGAATTTCAGAGCTTATTGGCCTAGATGATACCGATGTGCGCGATGACAATGTGCGTGTGTTCGGCAAGGGCGGCAAGGAGCGCATAGTTTACCTAAATGACGCCTGCATTGCAGCAGTCGACGCATACCGTCCCGTGCGCCGCATGATGGCAGGGCCCGACTGCAAGGCTTTTTTTGTCTCCACCAGGCGCGAGCGCATGAGCCGTTCCAGCGTGCACGCCATGGTAAAAAAGGCGCTTGCCCGGGCCGGGCTTGACGCGAGCCAGTACTCATCGCATAAGCTGCGCCATACCGCAGCTACGCTTATGATACAAAACGGCGTGGATGTGCGCACGGTGCAGGAGGTGCTCGGCCACAGCAACCTCAATACCACGCAGATTTATACGCATGTGGACAACTCAGAGCTGCACATTGCCGCCGACGCCAACCCGCTGGCAAAATTCAAGCCGCCTGAGGGTGAAAAAAGCAAGACGACGGAGAATACGGACAAGCTTGAATAAAAATTGTCTATTTTTTCTGAGAACATATTGGCGCTTATATCGTCAATATAGTCCCGTGCCTCAGTTTCCGGCTGGGCACGGGAGTGCATAATAAAGAGCAAGGAGAAATGTAATGAAAACCCACCTGAGAATCACTGCGCTGGCGCTATCCCTGGTAATGCTGCTGGCGCTGGCTGCATGCGGCAGTCAGACGGACGACAACAGTTCCCCCAACGATGCCATAGGCGACGTCGCCGCCACCTATGTGCCGTCACCGTCTGCGAAGCCCACGCCGTCCCCCACTCCCTCCCCCTCACCCAGCCCTACTCCTACGCCCACTCCGACTCCGACGCCCGTGCCCACGCCCGAACCTACACCGGCTCCTACTGAGACGCCTGTCGAGAGTCCAGAGCCGTCTGCTGTGCCTTCTGCCGAGCCGTCCCCGTCACCGAGCCCGAGCACAGCTCCCGGAGTTGACCTCACTGCGTTCTATAACACCCTGGTCAGCACTTATGACTTTGCCAGCATGATGGAAATGGACACCGTTGCTCTGGATAACTTTTATCCCGGACTGAGCGCGATCTCTGCCAATCAGCTGGTGGCACAGATGGCCATGATAACCTCTTCCGCCAACGAGATAGTGCTCATCGAGTGCGCCAACAGCTCTGATGTTGACACTGTGCGCTCTATTTTTGAGACTCGCAAGCAGACTCAGGCCGACGGCGGCGCCTGGTACCCAGCCACCATTGAGCAGTGGGGCAATGCTCAGATATGCGTGAGCGGCAACTACGTCATGCTTATCTGCCACGCCAATGCCGCGGACATAGCCGCCAGCTTCTACGCACTCTTCAGCTGAGAAGAATACATATAGACATTCCGGAGGAACCTGCCTATGGTCTTTTCCAGCATACTGTTCATGTTCATATACCTGCCGGTCGTGCTGTTCCTGTACTACATCTCACCGGTAAAATGGAGAAACCCCATTCTGTTTGTCTTCAACCTCATCTTCTATGGCTGGGGCGAACCGGTATATATCCTGTTGATGATGGTTTCCATCACCATCAACTACATCAACGGCATACTGATTGGCAAGTACCGTCACAAAGATGACAAAAAGGCCAAGATCGTTCTTGTCGTGAATGTGGTCCTGAATCTCGGTCTGCTCGGATTCTTCAAGTACTACAACCTGATTGCCGAGACGCTTAATCTTATACCGTTTATAAATCTGCCTGACCTCAATGTCACGCTACCTATCGGCATCTCGTTCTATACCTTCCAGACCATGAGCTATCCCATTGATGTCTACCGCGGCGATGCTGACGTGCAAAAGAACTATATAAGCTTCGGCACCTTTGTCGCACTGTTTCCGCAGCTCATTGCCGGCCCAATCGTACGCTACAAGGATGTTGCTGATCAGCTCGGCTTCCGTGCCAGCAGCGTAGACCAGTTTGCCTCCGGTGTGGAACGCTTTATGATAGGTGTGGGCAAAAAGGTGCTCATCGCCAATAACATAGGCGCGCTCTGGGATGTCTATGCCGCGTCCTGCGGTGACCTCACATTTGTCGGCAGCTGGATTGGCGCGGCGGCTTTTTCGCTGCAGATATACTTCGACTTTGCCGGATACTCAGACATGGCTATAGGCCTCGGGCGCATGATAGGCTTCGAGTTCCTGGAGAACTTCAATTATCCCTATATCTCCAAGAGTATTACCGAGTTCTGGCGCCGCTGGCATATGTCCCTCGGCACCTGGTTCCGTGACTATCTGTATATACCGCTTGGCGGCAACCGCTGCGGCAAAGCCAGGCAAATACTGAACATCACTATCGTATGGGCGGCCACCGGTATATGGCACGGCGCCAACTGGACTTTCCTGATCTGGGGCCTCTACTATGCCTTCTGGCTGCTGCTGGAAAAGACCTTCCTGCTTAAATATCTGGAGAAATCCAAAGTTTGGAGCCATATATACACGCTGCTTGTTGTCATGCTTGTGTGGCCCCTCTTCCAGCTAAACGACATCAACCTGGCAGGGCAGTACACGAGCGCCATGCTCGGCTTCGGCGCGAACGGATTCATCAGGAGCGACGATCTGTACTATCTGATGACCTACGGCGTTACTTTTGTCATCGCCATAGTTGCCTGCACACCACTGGGTGCCAAGCTCTGGCACAAGCTGCCGAATGGGTTTGTGCGTGTGGCGGCGCCTGTCATAATACTGCTGGCGCTCATACTCTCCACGGCTTACCTCGTGGACGCCTCGTACAACCCCTTCCTGTATTTCAACTTCTAAAGGAGGGAACGGAAAATGAGCAAAAAAGCCATGTGGGCCGAAGTCCTTATATTCCTTCTCTTCATAGGCGGATTTTTTGTCGCAAATATGCTCTCCCCGCAGAGAACTTTCTCCGAGCAGGAGAACAGGGTTTTGCAGACCATGCCCAAATTTACTTTCGAGCGCCTCTTCAACAAGGAGTTCACCTCCGAGTTTGAGGATTTTGCCTCCGACCAGTTTATCTGGCGCGACGAGTGGATAACACTCAAGGCCGCCAGCGAGCTCGCGCTCGGCAAGCAGGAAAACAACGACGTATCTTACGGCAAGGACCAGACTCTCATTGAGGCCTTCAATGCGCCTGAGCAGAGCACCCTGAATACCAACATGAGCTATGTCAACGCTCTGGTGGAGAACACAGATGCCAATGTCTACTTTGCCCTCATTCCCGGGAAGAGCGAGATATGGTCCGACAAGCTCCCCAGCCGCACGCCCAATGACAGTGAGGCCGAGCTCATCGAGTACTGCTACGGACTCTCGAACGCCAACAATGTGGATATGCTCGGCGCCCTGCGCGAGCATGCCGATGAGTATATCTACTACCGCACCGACCATCACTGGACCAGCCTGGGCGCATATTACGGCTTCACCGCTTTGGGCCAGGCAATGGGCATAGATGTGCCGGCGCTGGACAGCTATACCGACCGCCACACCGTCTCCGACAGCTTCTACGGCACGACCTGGTCGTCCAGCGGCTTCAGCTGGGTGCGTCCGGACAGCATGGAAGTGTTTGTCAATGAACCCGAAGGGCTCAAGGTCACCAGCTACCCGCAGGGTACTCCCATCGAAGGCCAGCTCTACGATGAGAGCTACCTGGACGTGAAGGACAAGTACTCCATGTTCATGGGCGGCAACTGCCCCCTGCATGAGATAGTCACCGGTAATGAAGGGCCTTCCCTGCTGATAATCCGCGATTCTTACACGGACAGCCTCATCCCCTTCCTGCTTGACGACTTCTCCGAGATCCATGTGATAGACCTGCGCTATTACCGCATGAGCGTGTCCGACTACATCGCTGAGCACGACTTTGACAACGTCCTCGTGGCGTACAGCGTATCGACCTTTGCCACCGATACGAACCTGTTCCTTATGGGACGCTGAATCACAACAATACGAACGATACGAAAAGGGCCCGCAGTTTGCGGGCCCTTTTTTACAGGTCAACCGATTCAAAGCGCCGGGATGATATGCGGCATGCGGCTGTAAGCACAAGGGCATAAACCGCCGCGCCCAGGATGAGGAGCGGTATCTGACGCAGCAGCGACGCCGCATCAGTGCCGTCAATCCATAAAAGCTGCGGCACGTGTGCCGAAAACTCCATGGCAGCTATACATATGGCGGCCGGTATCAGGGCCACTATAAGCGCCATGCCGGCTTTGTATGCGGTGCGGTAAAACTCCGTTAGGAAAATAAAATCAAATACTGAGAATATAATCAACCCGAATCCGTAATAGGCGACATTGGCATCAATGCCGACTGAGTTGCCGTCTGCATATATTACCTGACGCAAAACGGCAAAAGGTATGGATATGAGCAGCTGTCCCAGCTGGGCAAAGCATATGAGCAGGCACTTGCCTTTGACTACATCACGCTTTTGTACCGGCAGCAGCACGGTAAAATATGTGTCGCGAGTCTCACGGTCGTAGAAAAACGTAATGTACGGGCCCAGCACGCCGAACAGGAACACCACGCCGAAGGGATAGTCCGGGACCAGCAGGAGCGCACCCATGAGCATGAAGATGAAAAGGTTAGGATGTGCTGCCAGCCTAAGCTCCTTATAAAGCAAATTCGTCATCCCGCTCTCCCCTTTCCGCATAAAGCATTATATCTTCCAGTGTGATCCCGGCTGATCCAGGCGCATAGATATTCTGAAAATGTTCTATAAACTCATTTTTTTCGGCGCTTGCCAGCACCTTGCCGTCCTTGAGATAGGTGATGTCGTCCGCGCATTTTTCCAGGTCGGACGTGATGTGAGTGGAGAACAGTATGCTCATGCCCCTCTCCCCTGCCAGCCTCCTGAAGAGCTCCAGCAGTTCCTCCCTTGATACGGGATCCAGTCCGCTCGTAGGCTCGTCTAGTACGAGCAGCCTGGCGCCGTGTGAGAGGGCCAGGGCTATTAGGTACTTCACACGCATCCCGGCTGAGAGCTCTTTTACACGTTTGCCGTCGTCCAGGCCAAAGCCGCGCATGTAGCGCTCGTACTGCGCGCCGTCCCAATGCTCATAGAAACGGCGCGCGACGCTGGTTATATCCGAGAGCTTCTTTTGCGTGTAGAAGTCTATCCCTCCAAGCACGACGCCAAGCATCTGCTTGCACGCACGCTCCTCTGCCGGGAACTCATGGCCAAGGATTTGTATGTGTCCGCGCTGCGGAGTGATCATGTTGAGTATGGACTTCAGGGTGGTGGTCTTGCCGGCTCCGTTGCGTCCGATCAGGCCCATGATACGCCCTTCGCTGATACTGAAGGAGACGCTGTCAAGGGTGAAGCCGGGGTATTGCTTGGTCAATCCCTCAACCGTAAGTGCGTTCATCAGTCATCACCTCTCCTGAGCGCTGCTTCGACAAACTCCTTCATACCGAAAAATGTGTCGCGCTGCATGAGCGCAATGCCCGCCGTACCCGGGTTGGTATCTCCCAGTACCAGCAGCATGTCGCCCGGCTTTATGCCGAACATGTCCCGGGCCCGCTTGGGTATTACAATCTGCCCGCGCTCGCCCACCTGTACGGCGCCAAAGATATGCTTTCCTCTGGGAGGCGGCGGCATACCCTCCTTCTCCTGGTCAAAGTGCACCAGGTCGTCCAGAGATATGCCATACAGCTCTGCCAGGGCATCGCAGTGCAGGATATCCGGGGTGCTCTCGCCGCTCTCCCATTTTGCCACGGCCTGACGTGATACGCCCACGGCCTCAGCTACGCGCTCCAGCGTGAGATTATTCATACTGCGCATCGTAGTGAGATTGCGGGCCAGGTTGCTCTGATAATTCATGTATTTCACACCTTTCACGTCTGATTTTACACGCAATCCCGCTGATTTCAACCAACCGTCGCTTACCCGTTTTGTTAATATCGGTTGCCTTGGCCGGGCAGCAGTCTTATGCGCAGAAAAAAAGAGCCGGAAAAACCGGCTCTTTTCTTGACTTTCTTTACTTGTACAGCTCTCCGCTGAAGGCCAGGATCGACACAAGCGCAGCTGCCACCGCAGCTATAGCGTCGATAAACACAGTAAACCACAGTGTGCTGATGCCAAAAGCGGCCAGAATGAGGAGAATGATCTTTACCAGCAGCGCGCCGCCGGCGGTAAGCATGGAGAGCATGCGGGCATAGCGGGCTATTCCGATGGTCTCGGCTATCTTGCTGAGCTTGCCGCCCAGTACGGTAACGTCGCACTTGCTCGGCATGGTCAGGACTTCCGCCCCGGCAACCGCGACGTCGGCGTCGGCCGCCGTGTGGGTGCCGCCCAGGTCGTCGGCGCTGTCCACAAATATCAGGCTGCGTCCCGGGGCCAGGCTCTGCTTGAGCGAGCTGAGCTGGGAGCGCACTTTCTCGCGCGGGCACTCGGAGTAATACTCCGTAATACCCAGCGAGCTGGCGAGCTTTGCGGTGCGGTCACGCGAACCGGAGCTGAACATGACTATACTGTCCACACCGGCGTGGCGCAGTTCCTCAATGCCGTCCGCGGCATCCGGACGCACGCTGTCACTGAGCACTATGCATCCTGCGTACTCGTCGGTTATGGCAACGTAGATGCACTCCTCCCCGTCCTCGACAAAGATATCGCGGTCGGGAACGGCCACATGGCCTATATTCATAAGGGAGCGGTTGCCGACACGTATCGGTATGCCGTCAACCCGCACCTCCACGCCGTACCCCGGCGCCTCGGAGAAGTTCTCTATCAGGTCTATGTAGATCTGCCCGCCGTAGGCCTCAATGATGGAGCGCGACTGGGGCGTATTCGCATAGGAGAGCGCATGGGCCGCAATTTTAAGGAGCACATCCTTACCCATGCGTCCGGCCCTGACCTCCACCACGCGCGGACTCCCCTCGGTGAGGGTACCCGCCTGATTGAAGGCCACGCTGCCTGCAGCTGCCATGGAGTCCATGGCACCGCAGCTGTCAAAGAGCACACCGGCCCTGGCAGCGCCGCAGCCGGCGCAAAGTCTGATGACAGGTATGGCCGCAAACATGCTCACCGGCGAAGCTACTACCAGGAACATGGTGGCACGGCGTATGCTCTCCGTGATAGAGATATCCAGAAACATGGGCAGCAGCGCAGCTATGAGCACTGCCAGGCCGGTTATTATGGGCGCAAAGTACTTTCTCAGGCCCATCAGGATCTCAGGTATGGCCTCCCCCCTGCCCGGTGCATCCTGCACGCTGCGGTACAGGCGAGCAGCGGCCGAATCGCTCTGGGAGGAAGCTGCCTCACAGCGCAGCTCACCGGAGAGGTTGACGCTTCCGGAGAGGACCTCGTCGCCCTCCTTGACGTTCTGGATGCCGGACTCGTCACCCAGAGGGGCCTTGTCCACGCGGGATTCGCCTTCCATGACAATGGCGTCACAGGGAACGGTCTCCCCTGCTCTTATGACGATGTGATCCCCGGGCTGCACAGAGCCGGCCGCGACGGTCGTCTCTTTACCGTCATCACCGATGAGGTTTGCCCAGGCCGTATCGCAGTATATGGTGTCCAGTACACTGCGTCGGGTGCGCTCAACCGCGTAATCTATGAACACACTGGTGATCTGATACAGCAGCACCAGCGCGCAGCCCTCGATCATCGCACCGAAGACAAAGCCCAGCAGTGCGGCAAGTATAATGAGCAGGCTGCGGTTGAGATAATCGCCCCTGAGAATACCCAGCACAGCTGATGCAATAATGTCATAGCCCGCCACAAGTGCGCAGAGCACGAGAATAACCGTACGCCATATGTCCGGTACAGCGTCAACAAGCAGAGCGACGGCAAACGCCACGCAGGCCACCACGAGCCGCCCCACAAAGATAATAAGGGAGCTCAGGTCTCCTGAAGCGAGACGGCCTCCGGCGTCATTGGAGCCTCCCGTGACCTTTTCAAGTATTTCTGTGAAATTCATTGCACCCCTCCTATTTTGGCGCGGGTGTTGTTTTGCCGTAAAAGTGACTGGGTACGGACGGCGGCACCGCCGCCG
>OLRU01000466.1_pt1 | contig 46885 bp, 41 predicted proteins | sample 1672961 | NCBI WGS metagenome assembly OLRU01 (sample SAMEA3136741, study PRJEB25190) | human gut metagenome | biome: human gut; feature: human-associated habitat; material: faeces | place: Austria | collected 2013
AGCGCTCCCTTTTCAAAAGGCAGAAGTTCGATCAGGCCTTGCCGTCGCAGCCCAGGACGTCAACGATCTTGTGGGCGACCATCTGCCTGATGGCCTCACGGGCGGGCTTGAGGTACTCCCTGGGGTCGAACTTGTCGGGGTGTTCGGCAAAGAACTTGCGGATGGTGGCGGTCATGGCAAGACGCAGGTCGGAGTCTATGTTTATCTTGCAGACAGCGCTCTTGGCGGCCTGACGGAGCTGATCCTCGGGCACACCGATGGCGCCGGGCATATTGCCGCCGTATTTATTGATCTCCTCGACAAAGTTCTGGGGCACGCTGGAGGAGCCGTGCAGGACTATGGGGAAGCCGGGCAGATTCTTCTCCACGGCCTCGAGGACGTCGAAACGGAGCTGGGGCTTGGTGCCGGGCTTGAACTTGTAAGCGCCGTGGCTGGTGCCGATGGCGATGGCCAGGGAGTCGCAGCCGGTGCGCTCAACGAATTCCTGAACCTCTTCCGGGCGGGTGTAGCTGGCGTGGCCCTCTTCGACCTTGACCTCGTCCTCAATGCCGGCGAGGGTGCCGAGCTCGGCCTCGACGACGACGCCGTGGTCGTGAGCGTACTCGACGACCTGCTTGGTGATAGCAACGTTCTCCTCGAAGGGCTTGCTGGAGGCGTCAATCATGACGGAGGTGAAGCCGCCGTCGATGCAGCTCTTGCAGAGCTCAAAGCTGTCACCGTGGTCCAGGTGCAGGGCGATGGGCAGGCCGGTCTCGATGACGGCGGCCTCGACCAGCTTCATCAGGTAGGTGTGGCTGGCGTAAGCGCGGGCGCCCTTGGAAACCTGGAGGATCAGGGGCGCACGCAGCTCGCTGGCTGCCATGGTGATGCCCTGGACGATCTCCATATTGTTGACGTTGAAGGCTCCGATGGCGTAGCCGCCCTCATACGCTTTGGCGAACATTTCTTTTGTTGTTACTAAGGCCATAAAAATTACTCCTTCGCAATCGGTAAATTTATGCTATTGCTTATTTATTATATCTCAAAACTGTGTTATAATCAATAACACATTCACACAACACTTCATTTTTTGGAGGCAACAATCATGGAAAAAGCACTCAAGGGCTCCTGCATCATCGGCCAATCCGGCGGTCCGACCTCTGTAATCAACGCCAGCGCATACGGTGTAATCCGCACGGCACTGGACAACGAGAACATTACCCGCGTTTTTGGCGCCGCTCACGGCATCAAGGGCGTGCTGGAGGACAAGCTATATGATATGGGCGAGGAGGATGCCAAGGAGCTGGAGCTGCTTATGAACACTCCGTCTTCCGAGCTCGGTTCCTGCCGCTACAAGATGGCGGACCCCGACGTGGACGACACTGACTATAAGCGCATCCTCGATATCTTCAAGAAGTACGATGTACGCTACTTCTTCTATAACGGCGGCAATGATTCCATGGACACCTGCGACAAAATCAGCCGCTATATGGCCAGGTCCGGCTGGGAGTGCCGCGTTATGGGCGTACCCAAGACCATAGACAACGACCTCTACAACACCGACCACTGCCCCGGATTTGCCAGCGCCGCCAAGTATATCGCCACCAGCTGCGCCGAGATCTACAAGGACGCCCACGTCTACGATACCGGTATGGTCTGCATCATAGAGATCATGGGCCGTCATGCCGGCTGGCTCACTGCCAGCGCCGCGCTCGCCGGACTTGCCGGCTGCGCGCCCGACCTCATCTACCTGCCTGAGACGGATTTTGACATGGAAAAGTTCGTGGAGTCTGTGGAGCGTATTTACCGTGAGCGCGGCAACTGCATCGTCGCTGTGAGCGAGGGCGTGCATTACGCCGACGGTAAGTTCGTCTCCGAGGCCAAGACCAGTACCACCGACGGTTTCGGCCATGCCCAGCTGGGCGGCCTCGCCGGCCTGCTGGCCGCGGTAATCAAGGAGCGCACCGGCGCCAAGGTGCGCGGCATCGAGCTCAGCCTGCTGCAGCGCTGCGCGGCCCACGCCGCTTCCGCCGTCGATGTAGAGGAAGCCTTCATGGCCGGCAAGACCGCCGTTGAGGCCGCTGTCGCTGGCGACACCGGCAAAATGGTGGCTTTCAAGCGCGCCGAGGGCAGCGAGTACAAGTGCGAGTATGTGCTCGTTCCCCTCACCAGCGTGGCCAACTACGAGAAGAAGGTCCCGGCCGAGTGGATCACCCCCGACGGCACCGGCGTCACGCAGGAATTCATCGACTACGCCCTGCCCCTCATCCAGGGCAGCGTAGAGCGCCCGACCGAAAACGGACTGCCCCGCTACGCCAGGCTCAAAAAAGTGCTTGCTAAGTAAAGACAATAAAGCAAAACAGCCCTGCTTTCTGCAGGGCTGTTTTTTATTTTTTCCGTGGCCGGAGTACGCGTATCATCATGCAAGGAACATCGCCTGAAATAAAAGCGGCTCCCGGCAAGGAGCCGCCGTGCATTATTTATCAAACGCCATATTTACTGCGTAGACGTTTTTCTGATCCATCTTCTCGCTGGCCAGGCGCAGAGCCTCGCCGAAACGCTGGTAGTGAACTATTTCGCGCTCTCTCAGGAAGCGTATGACGTCGTTGACATCGGGATCGTCGGAGAGGCGCAGGATATTGTCATATGTCACCCTGGCTTTCTGCTCGGCACCCATATCTTCCGTCAGATCCGCAATAACGTCGCCCTTGACGGCTAGGCACGCGGCGTTAAACGGAGCCCCGCTGGCTGCGACCGGGTATACGCCTGCGGTGTGATCCACAAAGTAGTCGGCGAAACCGCCTGCCTGTACCTGTTCGACCGTCATATTGCGCGTCAGCTGGTGTACTATGGCGCCGATCATCTCCAGGTGTCCGAGTTCTTCGACACCTATGTCGGTGAGCAGGCCCTTGAGCTCAGGAAACGGCATGGAGAAGCGCTGGCTTAGGTATCGCAGGCTGGCGCCCAGCTCGCCGTCGGGTCCGCCGTACTGGCTGATAATAACTTTGGCCAGGGCAGGATTGGGGTTTTTTATGCGTACGGGGTATTGCAGTTTTTTTGAATACATGAACATGGCTCAGCCCTCCTTGACATAGTCCCACGGCCACGGGTCATTCAGCCATGTGAAGCTTGCGGTGTAGGCGAGATCGCTGCGTTGCAGCGGCCCATAGGTTGACGCATATGTGTTGCGCCCCTCCTCGTAAAGCCGCAGCATGGACTGATACGTCGCAAAGGCCTCCGCGTCGTCAGAGTGGGTGTCCAGATACAGCGCCATCTCGTTGCAGACAAAGTCAAGCGCCATAAGCTCGCGCAGCGGTGTGGTCTTGGCCGGCATCTTGTTCACGATATTCATAAAAGGCAGGTCGAGCCCGGGGAAGAGCGTTCCGCGCGACAGCGCTTCGTCGTTCTCATAGGCCGGCTCACTGGAAGACTGCATCGGCGTGACCGCCAGCCCCAGCGGAGCGCATCCCGGAAGTGAGCCCTGCTTGTAGGTGCACTCAGTAGTGTTGTTGTCCAAAATTTCTGCCTCCCGGATATAACTTGGAGGGCGGCAGCGCCCTCTGGGACAGTATATGTCCGGGATGCTTATCAGGTTCATTTCGCAGGCCCGAAGACCTGTTCGCGCAGCCTCTCCCCTGTCGGCGTAGCTGCGAGCCCTCCCTTGGCAGTCTCGCGGAGCGCCCCCGGGATAGAGCAGCCGACTTCACGCATGGCATCTATGCACTCGTCTGCGGGGATCTTGCTCTCTATGCCGGCAAGGGCCATCTCAGCTGAGCTGAACGCTATGGCCACCCCGGAGACATTCCGCTTAATGCATGGGATCTCAACCAGGCCCGCTACCGGATCGCAGACCAGGCCAAGCTGGTTCTTTATCGCCATGGCACAGGCATGGGCGCACTGGGCCGCGCTGCCGCCCATAAGTTCCGTCAGCGCCGCCGCGGCCATTGCGCTCGCGCTGCCGCACTCGGCCTGGCATCCGCCCTCGGCGCCGGCGATGGAGGCGTTTTGTGCAATCACCATGCCAAACGCACCCGCGGTGAAAAGCGACAGCACAGCCGCTCTGCGGTCACAGCGCCCTTCGTCAAGCATTGACACCACCGTCCCGGGAAGTATCCCGCAGGAGCCCGCCGTGGGAGCGGCGACGACCCGGCCCATAGCGGCGTTGTTCTCGCTGACCGCAAGGGCCCGGGCCATGGCCCGGTTGATAAAACCGCCGCAGATGCCGCCGCCCTCGGCGTAGCGCCACATCCTGGCCGCGTCTCCGCCCGTGAGCCCGGAGGTCGAGCGCAGTCCTGGATTCATGCCGGCACGTACCGAATCCTCCATTACCGCCAGGCGAGCCTCCATACGGCCGTACAGTTCGTCCTGCGTCATCCCGAGCTGCTCCGCCTGGTCGGCGAGGACAACCTCAGATATTTTCCGTCCGGCTCTGACGGCGGCAGCAGCCAGTGCCTCTATGCTCTTATACTCCAGCATTGTTCTTCACCTCACATGGCGCGTATGAGCACTGCCTGCTGTACCACCTCCAGCGCGCCCAGGCTGTTCATCACTGTGTCCGACACTTCTCCGTCGACCTCTATGGTCATCATGGCCTCCCCACCGCGGTGTTCTCTCGAGAGGCGGAAATTGCCTATATTCATGCCTGAACCGGCCATGAACTGCGTAACGGCGGCAATTGCTCCGGGCTTGTCCTGATGGCGCACCAGGATCGTGTTGTACTGTCCAGTAAAAGATACAGACATGCCGTTTATGGACGTAATAAGGATATTCCCTCCCCCGACAGACGCACCCTGCACAACGGCGCTGCCGCCATTCTTCCCCGTCAGCGTAATGCGGGCGGTATTGGGGTGCGCGTTGGGTATATTGGTCTCACGGAACGTCACCTTTAAGCCGCTTTCACGGGCCAGGTCGAGCGAGGTGCGTATGCGCTCGTCGTCCGAATCCATACCCATTATGCCCGCGACGAGTGCCTTGTCCGTGCCGTGGCCCCGGTAAGTCTGGGCAAAGGAGCCGGTAAGCTCAATATCCGCCGCGGCCGCCTCCTCTCCGAGCAGCTTGTATGCCACCCGGCCAAGGCGCACGGCTCCGGCCGTGTGTGAGCTGCTCGGCCCTATCATCACAGGGCCGATAATGTCAAAGACGTTCAAAGTTCCACCTCCGAAATCCTTGTTTTATACAGTATACCCTAAACCCGAGCCTGCGTCGAGAACAAAAAATGCCGGGAGGGAACACCCCCTCCCGGCACGCTGTTTATCCCAGAATTATCGCGTTAACGGCCTCGATCAGCTCAACCACATCGGTACGCGCCACCAGTCCTATTTCCTCGCCGTCTACTGCAGCGAGGCAGTTTGTACCGTCGATTCTGTAGAGCACTATCTCTATCTGCGGATTTCCCTCCAAAGACAGGGTTACGGTCAGGCTTATCTCTGCCTCGTCATGTGAGGTGCCGGACGTAAAGCTGCTGATGTTCAGGCCAGTCATGGCACTCTCCACATCACTTATGCTTATGTCCTCCTGGCCCTGATAGTACCACACCGCCTCGCTGTCATCGCTGCTTTCTTCGCTGTCATCCGTGCTTTCTTCGCTGTCGGCAGAGTCGGTTTCCCCGGCCTCTTCTTCCGCCGGAGCAATGGTCGTGAGCTCATATGTCTCTCCGCCTATCGTGATATCCAGGCTCTGCACGTCCTCAAATTCCGCCTGCAGGACTTCGGTGTGACGCAGGTCGTCATAGGATGCCTCCATAATACTGCTGAAGGTATCGTAGCTGATCTCGTATATTATGGAGCTGTCTTCGACCCTGACGTAGGCCACGGCCTCCTCGTCTGTAGGCTCCTCAGTCGCAGCGGCGGAATCCGACTCCTCGGCTTCCATGGCGGCCAGCACGTCATCCCAGTCTGTGAGTTTGTCCGTGGCGGAACGGCTGAAGCTTATGGTGAAGGTTTCGCTCTCATCTGTCTCCTCGTCGGGGTAATCTATGGTGACAGTGAGCTCCGGGTCGTCAAGCCCGTATTCGGCCAGCTCATCGTCAGTAACGTCGTAAGTTACGTAATCCGTAAGGGACAGACCGCTTATATACTGCACATAGCTGTTTACCTTGTCCTTGTCCAGCGCCGTTGTCTCTCCGGAGGCATCGGTGTAGTAAACGTCGTCCTCCAGATAGGAATCGCCCTCCTCGTCGCGGACTATCTCGTAGTTTTCAGCCCCGGTGAAGTTCACACGTGTCACATTGACAAAGTTGGGAATACTGTCGTTGAGCATCATGTCGTCAAGCGTGGCGTCATAGTAATCCATGGGATCGTCGTTGACAAGATACACGTTGCCGTCTCCGAAGGAGATATAGCGCTGATAGTCCAGAGTGCTGTAATCTCCCACGTTGATCGTGTATTCTTCTCCGTCTGCCGTTATGTTTATGACGCACAGCGGGTCGTCGAGTCCGTACTGGCCGTAGTCTGTCACATCCTCTATGACAAAGGCAGCGGCCAAAGCGCTGAACTGGGACGGGAGCGTCTCAACGGACTCCTCATCAACGGGGAAAGCCGGGTCATCATCCCAGTTCCACACGCCGTCGCTGAGCGTAAAGGACAGGGACGTGTCCTCATACTCCCAGGCCAGGGCTGTTACGGATTCTGTGGGGATTTCCAGCACGACCTCGCCGCTCTCTGCAATGGCCTCGCGCTCTTCTTCAATCATGCTGACGCCTACGGTTACACCAACGGCCAGCACCAGTATGACGAGCAATATTATAAGACGGTTTTTGCGCTTCATTTCAGCAGCCTCCTTCTCCTTACCACCACCGCTATTCCTATGCCAAGGAATGCAAGCGGGAATATACCTATCATCATGACCTTGAGAAGGGACGATACGCTGTCACTTATGGTCAGATAATTATAGTTGAGTGACTTGGCGCGTATGGCCATGGCCTCGCTCTCTCCTATCAGCTCCGAGAGCGCGTTCATGGTCAGATTAACGTTTGCTCCGGAAGAATAGGCGTTATATACATCGCTCAGGTATGACGAGGATGATATCCATACGATTCCTCCGCCGTCCTCGTACTCTATCTGCACCGCAAGCGAGAAGGGGCCGTATATATCACCGTCCTCCTTGTCATAGGTGGTCATTCCGTAGCCTGCCAGCTTGCTGTAAGACGACTCGGAAGTCGTCAGCAGGCTGGTAACTGTGGCGCTGGTGGTGTTTGTATCCACGGTCAGTCCGGAGGCTATGGGGAGTATGGGGTAATACCCCTCCTCTATGAGGGAGCTGGTTATGTCGCTCTCAGCCATATCCGGCATGAGTGCAGCCGGGGAGGAGAACGCGTAATGCGCTCTGTCGCCCTCTACAACCACGCCCTCGTTTACAGTGACCCCGTACGGCTCCAGCAGGGCGCAAAGGTTGGTGAGCTCAACGTCCTCCACAGGGCCGGCCATTACTAGCAGTTTGCCGCCCGACTCGACGTAGTCGGAGAGCATCTCCTGCTCCGTGTCGGATATATCACTCTGGGGCGAATATATGATAATGCAGTCCGCGTCCTCCGGTATCTCATCGGTATTGAGAAGCGAAAAGCTCTCGACCGTTATGTTTTCCTTGCTGAGATTGTCGGAGAAGGTTGTGGGCGGGTCGCTCTCACCGTGTCCGCTGAGCGTATAAACCACGGGCTGCTCCGGGTTCACCACATAGTCTATGGCAGAAGTAATGGCTCCCTCGCCGTCGAACGAGGTGTTGTATGTGTACGAGTACAGATCAGCAGATGTAACATATATGTCTGAGTAGCTGATGTAGCGGCTCCTGTCCCCGCTCTCCACCACGAGGGAGTTGTTCGTCACGGTCTCGTCCGTATACTGAGCTGCAAAGGTGGGATAGACATCAGGGTTGCGCTTTTCAACGGTTATGTGCTCGGAGAGACTCTCATAACGGTCCAGCAGTTTTTCTATCACTGCGTCCTCCTCACCGGACTGCACTATCCAGTAGATAGTCACGTCTTCAGTGAGGGCGTTGACCACGCTCTTGGTGTTGCTTGTCACGGAGTAGAGCTTGGAGGCGCTGATATCATACTCGGTGTAGCTTGACGGCAGAACGCTCATCAGCACGTTGAGCGCTACGAGTATGGCCAGCACTATTGCCGTTATGACAATGGAATAGGTTCCGCCGCGGACGGATGTGCGGCGGGTAAGCTCCGGCTTCTTCATCAGTTGTACCTCCTTTTCTCCAGCGACTGTACGGAGAGGAACAGGAAAAACACTATGACGCTGAGGTAATAGACTATGGACGGCAAATCGAATACGCCGTTTACAAATGTGTAGAAGCGCTCAAAGAGCGACAGCGCACTCATGATTTCCGGCAGCAGGCCCTCCAGCGCGTCGCCGTTGACTATGTATACGACGATGACAAGAGCTGCAAGCGCCAGCCCCACCCAATAGCCTAGTGAAAAGCTGCCCGTGAGCAGCCTGATTATCAGGCCCAGCGCACATATGAGGACAAGCAGTGCCAGCACGGAGCCGATAGCCGAGGTTGATACGTACTCTGACAGGCTTACGCTGTAGTAGTTAAAAAGTATGACAGCTATGCCGACACCGGCCGCGAGGCCCTGGTTCTCCGTAATCGAAGAGATGAACATGCCCAGTGCCAGCAGTGCCGCTCCCATGAGGAAAAACGCGAAAAGGGAACCGTAGCTTGTAGGAAGGTACACTTCCCCGAATTGGGCAAAGACAAGCGGATAAAAGCAGATTATAACCAGGGGGATAATGTAGAGCACCAGCAGCGCGGCATACTTGCCCAGTATGACCTCCGTGGTGGATATGGGCAGAGAGTACAGCAGCTGATCTGTCCTTTGGCGCCTCTCCTCCGCCAGCACGCGCATGGTGGGTATGGGAACGATGACCACGAAGATAAGGCAGCCAAACGCAAGCACATACTCAAAATTGCTGTAGGCTGCCTGTATGTTGTAGAGCATGGCGCCCAGGCCAACAAAGCAGAGCAGAAACGCCCCGAAGACATAGGCCGTGAGGCTGTGGAAATAGCTTTTCAGTTCATGTCTGAATATTGCGCTCATTCTTTTTTCTCCCCTTCCCCTATTGTGCCGTCCCTGCTCTCTGTGAGCTCGAGGAAAATGTCCTCAAGATTGGCCTTTTTAACTCCCAGCTCACTGAGCACATTCCCGCTGCCGGCAAAGGCCAGGAATATCTCGCGGGATACACTGTGTATGTCGCCGGAGCCGGCGGTGATCTCCAGCGTGGAAAGCTCTGCCGAACTGCTGCGCACGTGTATTGATGCGACGTTTGGTATATCGGCTACCAGAGCCTCTGCCGTCTCAGCATCCGTCTCGGCGGTGAGGACGATTTCGCCCGGCGCTGAAAGGCGCTCCTCCAGCCTGGCAGGCTCATCGAAGGCTATCAGCCTGCCGTGGGCGATAATAAGTATTTTGCTGCACATATTCTGCACCTCGGAGAGTATGTGGGAGCTTATAAGGACGGTGCGGCTCTCACCCAGCTGGGCTATGAGCTCGCGTATCTCCACTATCTGTAACGGGTCGAGACCTACAGTCGGCTCGTCAAGGATTATGGCCTCCGGCCGCCCCAGCAGGGCCTGCGCTATACCGACGCGCTGACGGTAGCCCTTGCTTAGAGCGGCAATGCGCCGGTTGCGCATGTCTCCGATGCGTGTCTCCTCAATGACATCGTCTATCTGACGGAGCAGCTCGCTGCCGCGCAGCCCCTTGGCCTCGCCTACGAAGCGCAGATACTCCGCTGGGGTCTCTCCAAGATAAAGCGGCGGCTGCTCCGGCAGATAGCCGAGCAGCTTTTTCGCCTCGCGCGGCTGCTCGTAAATGTCATAGCCGGATATTTTGACCGTACCCTCCGTTGCAGAGAGGCAGCCGGTCATTATATTCATAGTGGTACTTTTTCCAGCGCCGTTAGGGCCCAGAAAACCGTATACGCTGCCCTCGCCTATTTCAAAGCTGAGGTCGTCTACGGCCGTGACCGTGCCATAGCGCTTGGTCAGGTGTTCAACTTGGATCATGGTTTTCCTCCTTGCCAGAATATACGGGCCAATTATAGCGCGCCAAGCTGAAACCACCCTGAAGACAGACAAAAAAGCGGGGAGGGCTGCAGCCCTCCCCAAAAAACGGCGTCTTATTTATCCTTTTCGTTTCCGTCAAGTACGGAAAGTCCGAGCTCTGCCGGCGGAGACTTAGCTCTGACAGCCGGAAACTCCGCATTGAAGCAGTTGAAACCCGGACCGCTTTCAGCCCAAATACGGCCCTTGTGCCGCCGCACAATGCTCTCCGCAATGGACAGGCCCAGGCCGAAGCCCGGCTTGTCCCTGGTGCCGGCGGCGCGGTAGAAGCGCTTGAATATGTTGACCAGTTCCGAAGACGGTATAGGCTCGCCGTCATTCTTTACGCTCAGAAGGCATCTGCGCCGTCCCGCATCCTTTACGGACAGCACGATTTCACCGCCCTGGCTTGAATATTTTACGGCATTATCAAGCAGTATTCCCGTCAGCTCCGCGAGCTGCCTATCATCGCCTTCGATAAAGACCTCTGGCACTATATCAGCAGTCAGAGTGAGGCCGTGTTCAAAGCATACCGGTTCAAATGTCAATGCCCCGGTCTCCACTATGCGGCTCAGATCAACCTGCTCCAGCGGCGCCTGCTCGCCGTCGTTTTCGGCGCGGGCGAGATTAAGCAGCTGCTCTATGAGCAGGCGCATCTTTTTTGACATGGTCAGTATGTTCCCCACCTGTTTTGGCGGCGGATCACCCGTCTCACTGAGGATTTCCGCATTGGTCATTATCACCGTCAGCGGCGTCTTCAGCTCATGGGAAGCGGAGGCAACGAACTCCCTCTGCTCCGCCAGCGCGCGTTCAACCGGCCTGACGGCCCAGCGCGAGAGCGCTATGCTGACCCAGAGAAAGGCAAGAAACCCGATCACGCCTATTATCACACAGGTCTGAGTCAGCCCTGAGAGCGTGGCGCGCTCGCTTGTTATATCCGCAAAGACCACTACGTCCCCGCCCGGCATCGCCTGCCGGTAATAGCGGAGGTTATACTCCTCTATCACACCGAGCGTACGGTTTGATTTCCAGGCCGCATCGGCTATGTTTTGCAGCTCATCAGCGTCGGTGAGATCGAAATATCCGCCGTGGGCATCCGCTATTCCGCCGTAGGGGTCCAGAATGAGCGAAAAGAACGGCAAATGTACATCCCCGGCCATATCCCCCGGCTCCGGCTGCGGCGGGCTGGCCGCTATGCTGCGCAGCATGGTTATGCTCTCGCTTTCCAGGTTATAACTGGTAAAATAATACACTAGGCCCAGAATGACGCAGAGCAGGATGGTCACGATAGTCATGTTGGTGGCCACGAACTTCAGGCGCAGACGTTTAATCATCGTCACTTACCTCCAGGTGGTAGCCAAGTGAGCGGATGGACTTGATTTTGACGCCGGAGCCTATGTTGGCAAGCTTTTTCCTGAGGAACCCCACGTAAACTTCCACGTGGTTCTCCACCGCCTCGCTGTCCCAGCCCCACACCTTGCACAGTATGTTCTGCTTGGAGATGTTGCGCGAGCCGGAAGCAAAAAGGCAGCGCGCGATCTCAAACTCCTTGGCCGAGAGCCGCACGCTCTGGCCCCGGCACACCATTGTGGCCGAGGCCATGTCGAGCGACGTATCGCCAAAGCTCAGCTCATCCACCTGTCCGCCCTGTCGGCGCAGTATGGCGTTCACGCAGGCCAGCAGCTCACGCACGTCAAAGGGCTTGGGCAGATAGTAGTCCGCTCCGGAGTCCAGCCCCTGAATACGGTCCTCTACGCCTGAGCGTGCCGTAAGCATGAGTATGGGCGTGCTCATATGCTTTGCGCGCAGCCTGCGGGCAGTCTCAAACCCGTCCATGCCGGGCAGCATTACGTCCAGGATTATTAGGTCATAGACAGCCAGCAGGCCGTATTCCAGACCAGTCTCGCCGTCATATACGGCCTCGGTCTCAAAACCGTGCGCAGCCAGCAGCTCACACAATGACTCTGAAAGCAGCTCTTCATCTTCCACTATGAGGATTTTCATAGTTTCACATCACCACGTATATATTACCGCGGAAAGCTGAAACGAACCTGAAGAAAGTGTAAATTAAACCTCACATGGGTGAGAGAATTATGCTCCCGTCATAACCGCTCATGAGCAGTATATACCTGTGTTCGATGCCGGACTCGTCTGTAAATGCCACTCCGCGCGTGGCAGTAAAGTCCCAGAATACTGTTCCGACCACCAGCGGCCGCTGCGGCGCAAGCTCGGCAGCTGAATAGAGCGTTTCCACTTCCATCGGTTCAAACGTGTTGTCTGCGTGCTGCACCGAGAAAACCCTCACGTTCCTCAGCGTGCGGTCTGCATACAGCAGCACATCGACCGCGTACTCCTCGTCGCCGCCGTATGGGACGTAGTCATATCCCGCATATACGCCGAGGTCGCTGCCGTCAGCGTAATTTGCCAGCAATCCGCAGCCGCTGTCGGCGGGGTGATAGTATCTCTCCAGCGTTTCCAGCGGCTCCATACTTACCGAGCCGTCTTCGCCGGGCACCAGAGCCCAGCCGTGACTGTTTCCAAACTCGTCTGTGACGATCACGCCTATATTGGCCGGGTTTTCGCCAGGGTCAGGCAGCTCCGCGATAATCATCATATCTCCGGTCAGGGTGAAATACAGTGATTCTCCCGTTACGCGCGGGGCCGTGCCGCCGGTGTATACCAGCTCACAGAGCTGCACGTTTACTGTTGAGCCGTCCGTGTACAGGCCCGCATAGGCCGCTGTGTGCAGCGGCTGCCCCGGGTTCTCGTAGTTGATGTCCGCCAGTCCGACGCTGTCACAGAGCCAGAACTGCCCGGTCACCGGCGAGTTTATCCCCCCCTCCAGAGAGGTAAGACGCAGGCCGTATCCCGTGTCCGTATAGGTAATGTCCGCATCCCGCGCTTCCGGGATGCGCCAGCGCTTTACCGCCCCGGTATCGGTGGAGAGCGTCTGCGTGTAAACGTAATCCTCGCCGCCGGCTGGGCTCGCCAGCAGGGCAAACTCAATCTCCTCCCCGTTGGCGCGCGGCGCAAGCGCGCAGGCGGTACCGTTGAAGCTGTCCCCAAGCGGCTGGTTCTGCGCAGAGTATCCGTCCGTGGAGGCCCAGCAGGTCCACGCGGCTGTGGTGCCATACAAGCTGTCGTTGTTGGACCAGTACCAGTAAGCGTCGCTGCCGTTTGTCACCGCGCACGCCGCCGTTCCGCCGGGAGTCACGGCGAAACCGGACAGCGCACCTTCTACAGGCAGGTTCGGCGCCTGCACCCAGGACTGCCCGCCGTCCTCGGTGAGCCATACGCTGGTATAAATGCCCGCTCCGTCATTCAGCTGTCCGTACGTGTGTACCAGCCAGCCGTTTTCGGCGGTGGAAAAGCCTATATAGTTCCAGCTGTTCACGAGAGTTTCATTAGAAAACCGGACTTGATTAGCCCAGGTTCTGCCCCTGTCGTGACTGACCCAGGCGTTAAGGGCACCGCCTGTGTCGATAAACCCGACCGCAGCCAGTGTATCGCTGAGGAATACGCCCGGGAGCTCTTTGGCCGGAAGAGTTACCGTCACCGTCTCACCGTCGGTGTAATTGAGCTTAAGCTCCCCAGTCTCGGCATTGAAGTCAAAGTCATGGCCCGGTCGCGAATCCATCACACTGCCGTCAGGCAGCCTGGAAAAGGCCGTAACGTTTGTTAGGGCAGCCGCACTGTCAAGCCCGTCGGACGGAGCGGAGCTCTCAGCGGCGGGACCTGTGAAGGTACAGGCAGAAACCGTAACTATGAGTATAAGCGCCGCGGCAGCCGCTGCCCAGCGCGTTTTCGGTGCGGATACTATGCGCAGAATACGCGCCTTCATGGCCCGCTTTCCGCAGGACATGGTGGTGGCAGTGTGCAGCATATTTGTGCGCCTGGGGCCGTGATCCAGAAGGTCTATCAGCGCGTGGCCGTAGTCAATACTGCGGCTGCGTCCCAGGGCCTTCATGCAGCTCTCGTCGCATGCCAGCTCCGCGTCACGGCGCGACAGATATGCGGCCAGCCAGACGAAGGGGTCGAACCAGTAAACGCACAGCAGCAGGCAGCGCAGCAGCGCCCAGATGTGGTCGCAGTGCCGGTAATGCGTCTCCTCGTGCAGCACAACCATGCGTGTGCGCTCCTCGCTCTCCAATGCGGCAGGCGTCAGATAGACCGCAGGCCGTATTAACCCAAAGAGGCATGGCGAGGCCATATCCCCGTCCAGGTACACGGGCCGCACAGCATAGGGCAGCTCCAGAGCGCGACGGTGTCTGCGCAGGCGTATGTACAGAACCGCATTAACGGAGACAAAATACACCGCCATACAGCAGGTGCCTGCCAGCCACAGCGCAGAGAGCAGATGTGCAGAATCAATAGCTGTTTCATGATCCGCCGTCTGCTCCGGTACAGCGGGGGCAGTATTCGTCTGTGCGCTTCCTAAATTCTGAGATGTACCATCCACGGGAGCCTGGTTTTCCGCCGGCTCTGGGTCTGTGTACAGATACTGATTTTGCGTCACGGCTGACTGCGGCTCATATATATCTACCGTACCGGCGAGGACGGCGTCCGGCGCGGCGTTCATTACGCTCACCTGGCTGGGATAGAGCTCGAACGGGAGCATGAGACGCAGGGCAGCAACAAGCCACAGCGCATATATGAGCCGCGCGCTTACCCGATTTTTCAGCGCGGCGCGCACAAGCACGATAGCCGTTATAAGTACGCTGGAGGTTATCAGCAATTCTGTCATGTCTATTCCTCCCGGGTACGGTCGAGCATGGCCCGCAGTTCATCCAGCTCGCTGCTTGTGAATTCTCCTCCCTCGACAAAGCTGGCAAAAAGCTTGGTGAGCCCGCCTCCGTACAGCTTCTCGGCCAGGCGCCGTGCCGCGCCGGAGCCATACTCCTCGCGCGAGACAGCTGGTGAATAGTAGTACACGCCACGTTTGCTCTGAACCAGCTCGCCTTTTTTCACCAGGCGAGCCACCAGTGTTTTGATGGTGGACGCCTCCCAGCCCGTGTTCGCCAGGGACTCTCGTATCTCCGCTATGCTGAGCGGTTCACCGGCTGCCCAGAGGACGCGCATAACCTCCAGTTCAGAGGCGGATATACTGTTATCTTCTCTCGGCATCAATCTGCCTCCTTTCACTCAGCGTCCAGCGGCCAGTGTGCAAAATAGCTGTCCCCTATTTCGGGGCAAATCAGGTCTGAACGCATCACCCAACCTGACCAGCCGGACACATATGCGTGTACAAGGCCATGTTCATTAGGTTCGGGGTCATCTATATACAATGTACAGTTATTGTCGAAGTCGAGCACACCCATATCAGTCTTTTTATCTTCACTGTAAACCCGTATTTCGCTGAAAGTAAAGGGGCCGCGTATGATGCTCTGGGCTTCCTCATTGTACTCTATGCAGTCCTCCATCGGAACCCAGCCCATATTGGTAGAGGCGTCGCTCGTTTCAAACGAGATCAGGAGCCAGGTGGTCTCCACAGTGCGGCCGGTTTCATACAGTTCCACAGTACGGCAGGCCGCCATAACCGGGCAGACCACGCGATCTCTACCATAGCCTATAGACTCTCCATTAGACGTAGGCATAAGGCGTATCTCCTCAGTAGTAACTACGGCCTGGGTATATGTGGGATACAGCGGGTTGATGGCCAGATACACATCCTCCGTACCGTCGTCGGTTATCTGCGGCAAAGTATACGGTGTAGGTGTCACCGGCAGTGCGGTGCCGGCCGCTGCGGGCTCACCACAGGCGGAGAGAACCAGCATGGTCAGGGCAGCTGCGAAGAATAAACGCTTATTCATGGCCTCATCCCTCTATATTCCAGGTGTCGAAGTAGCTGAGTCCCACCTGTGGATACACTATATCATCGGTGCGAAGCCAGGCGTCCCATCCGCCATACACGCCCGACACATGTACGAGGCCCAGCTCGTTAGGTTCACCGTCGAGATAAAAGCTCTGGCTGTCATTCAGCTGCCAGCTCTCGTTGGGCTCGCCGTTTTCAAAGTAGGTCTGCGTGCCTTCCGCGGGGTAAAAGGGCCCTTTAATCTGGGCCCTGGTCTCCTCCGTATACGCCGTGCAGTCTGCGAGCGGCACCCAGCCCATGCTTGACTGGGGCGGATCGCTTATTGGGAACGACACCAGAAGCCAGTCAGACTCCTCGGTTCGGGCATCTCCGGCCATATCATATATCTCGGTGGTGTGGCAGGCAGCCATAACGGTGCACAGAGTGCCGTCCAGCCTGCGCTTCAAGGGCTCCGCCTCCTGCGCCGGCGTCAGGCGTACATCCGCAGAAGTCACGATCGCCTGAGTAAACGACGGTGAGGTCTGGTTAACGGCCACATAGACATCGCCTTCCGTGGCCGGCGATATCTCGGGCAGCATGTATGGCGTCTCTGCTGCCGCCGTCGGAGTGGGATCGGCCGCCGTAACCTCCGTCTGCTCAACGCCGCAGGCAGCCATAGCCGTCAGAGTCAGCGCCGCGGCAGCGCACATGAGCCGTTTTTTCATAACAGTTACTCCCCCATTTTATTAAAGTAGTAGTTATTAAGGCCCCTCTCCAAGGGCCGCCCGGGGCAAAAAGTTTCCCGCACCGGGCATTTCACGAAGTGTGCTTCATGGTGTACACTTCCAATTCTCCGTAGAATTATGGCAAATCTTGCCGAAAGAGGGATTTGCCTTGAAAAAGAGATTATGCAGAGAATTGAAAGCCTACATGCGTTCCGAGCTGCTTAAAAACCGCGCTGCCCTGGGCATCAGCCAGGAGGAGATGGCCCACCGCCTGCTGATGAGCACCAGGGCCTACTCCGCCCTTGAAAGCGGGAGGTCCTGCTGCAGCTTTATTACAGCCGCGCTCTTTCTCAGCCGCTGCTGTCTGGACCGCGGCGCTTTCCTGGACGGACTCCTGGCCATTTTTGAGGTGTCCGAAGCTGAGGCCGTCTGAAGGTATCCCGGTTATCACATAAGCAGGGCAAAGCTGTCCGCCGCAAGCGCAGACCTATCGTATGCTCTCCACCGGGCGGCCGGTCCGTGGAAGCCGCAGTACACCACGCCGCCCGCAGCGTCAGGGCTTACCAGTTCCACAGCACTGTTGGTCTCCAGATTGTAGGCATAAAACCCGGCTTCGTCCGATACGCTGCCCACAAGCGCCCATTTTCCCTGCAATCTGAGGTGGCTCATGCTCATAGTGGCATTAAGCGCCATGGGCGAGCCGGTATCGCTGCCGCAGAAATCCCGCCATTCTCCGCTGTCCCAGTCATAGACGGCCATGCTGTCGCGCTCACCGGAGCTCAGCATTATGGCCAGATAGTCGCCTGAAGCGTGCGTACTTATGAGATCCGCGCCCCGGATAAGCTCCCGGGTCTCACCTGTCTCCATGTCGTACAGGAACAGCGAGTAGCCGGAATTAATATTCACGGCATCATAGGCCACAAAGCCGTCTCCCAATGCTGCGCTCATGATATCCCAGTCGCCGTTCAGCTCTGTGCGGGCGATAGTTATGAGCTGCATGGAGTCCATGTCAAACAGCCGCACAACTTGATCTTTACCTTCGGTATATGCAGCCTGTCCGGTGTAAACGGCGTATCTCCCGTCAAAACATATATTTTCCGGCACGGCTGTAAAGTCCGGGAACCTCACGCCTGAGTCCACCTCGTACGCCTCCCCGCTGCTGACATCCACGGCGTACATGGTCCAATACCCACTGAAGGCGCCGTCAACATACAGCAGCCGGCCGCCACTGTACAGCACGTCACTGCCAGGTTCTCCCTGGAGCGTCATGAGCAGCCTGTCGCTGCGGCCGTCAAGCCCGGCTGCGCGCAAATCCGCACCGTGTGTGTAAATGACTGCGTTCTCCGCCTCATCATACCCTGCCAGCCGGGCGCCTTCCGGGAGATAGTCGGCCGTGTTATACAGAGTCAGCCCGGAGTCTGCCAGCGGCACTATATCTATGGAAGCGGCATCTACCTGGGACACGCCGGCGCGCTCCGGCGTCGTTTGCACGCTGTCAGGCCGGTCAGCCCCGGTAAATGTGCAGGCCGCAGTGGCAAATACCAGCAGCACCGCCAGGACAACTGCCGCCCAGCGCGTTTTCGGCGCCCTGGCTATGCGTTCCACTCTTTTAAGTATAGTGCGCTTGTCGCCGGACATGGAGGTGGATACGCTCAGCAGCGGAGGCTTTTTCGCGCGGCAGTCAAGCAGGTCGATAAGCGCCCGCCCGTATTCTATACGTCGGCCGCGCCCGAGCTCTCTTATGCAGCTCTCGTCACAGGCCAGCTCCGCGTCCCGCCGTGAGAGGTAAGCTGCCAGCCAGACAAAGGGGTCGTACCAGTACGCACACAGCAGCACACACCGCACAAGCGACCACAGATGATCTCCGTGCCTGTAGTGGGTCTCCTCATGCAAGATCACCATCTGCGCGCGCTCTTTGCTTTCCAGTGAGGCGGGCGTGAGATAGACAGCCGGACGGAATATGCCCGCCAGGCACGGTGATTGCAGCGTGTCCGCAAGATACACCGCAAGCGCACTGCCCGGTGTCTCCAGGCGGCGTCTGGTGGAGCGCAGACGGAAATAGAACGCACTGTTAACGGCGGCAAAGTACGCAGCGAGCGCTGCCGTACCCGCGATACGCAGTGTTCTCAGCGCCGTTGGGAGGTCAATCCCCGGCTTATTTGGCTCTGCGGCGCCGGATGTGGCGGAGTTCTCCTGTGCGCCGGCCGGCTCCTGCGCTGCTTCTCCGGCCTGCGCCGTGTCCCCGGGCGTGGGCAGGACATAGGCTGTATTATCCAGCTGTAAGGGTACGTCCTCACTGAGAACAAACACCGTTTCCGGTGCGGCGTTCATCACGCTTACCGGACTGGGAGCCAGGGAAAAGGGCAGCATGAGGCGCAGGGCGGCAACCAGCCAGAGGGCATACACCAGCCTGGCGCTGATCACGTCTTTGAGCAGTGCGCGCAGCGCTGTAATAGCGGTAATAAGGACACTCGATGTTATCAGCACTTCCGTCACGGCTGGCTCCCCCTCCTGTGTAATTAAATTCCATCCAGACTACATTTGTAGCCTCTAAAGCCAATATAACACGCTCCGGACTCAGTGTCAAGTCCTGGAGCGTTATTTGTTTTTAATTTACCGGTTATTCCGCATATCTACCGCTGTCCTGCACCGGAAAAGTCCGCGGCCGGCCCTCTTGCCTCATCACAGGCGCACGCTGACCTCACCGGAGTCCAGCGCCTCACGGCTGCCGTCACTGCGTTCGACAATCAGGCGAAAGCGTTCATCTACAGCCAGGGCTCGGGCCCGGTACGTGCCTCCGGCTCCATGTACGGTGACCTCATGTCCGGGCACCACACAGCGGCGTACGTACTCCGCATGGACATCACAGTCGGTGGCAAAAAGCTCATTCAGTATCGCGGCGGACAGCTTTTCCCTGGCCTGCTCAGCCGGGGCGGAAAATACGGTCCCGGCCGTGTCTTCCAGCCCATCCGGCACCGAAAAGACGTTTACGCCTATGCCGAGGACAACGTCCAGATGCTCCCCTGCTCTGGCCTCGGCGAGTATGCCGCATACTTTTTTCCCGCCGATAAGCACATCGTTGACCCATTTTATTCCGGTCTCTCTGCCTGCAACGTCCTCCACGGCGCGGGAAACTGCCACGGCGGCGCGCGGCGTTATCAGCAGCGCATCTGCAGCGCTGATTGGACGGAGCAGTACACTCATATACAATCCGCCCTCCGGCGAGGCGAAAGCACGCTCCATGCGGCCTCGTCCGGCTGTCTGCGCCCCGGCAATGAGGACGGAGCCGGGTCCGGCAGAGGGATCATTCAGCAGGTCGGCGTTAGTCGAGCCGGTCACGCCGGTGTATCTGAGCTCCAGCCCGCTGATTCTGAGCGCTCTCTTCACTGCATCCAGTTCAAAAGGCATATAAAATCACCCCGGCCACTGTACCACCAGGCGGCCGGGGTGTCAAGACTCAGAGCTTTTTGACAAACAGAGCGCGTATCGCGTTCAGCACTGCCAGTATCATAACGCCTACGTCGGCGAAGATAGCCAGCCACATATTGGCAAAGCCCAGGGCGACCAGCACCAGGCAGGCCAGCTTGACGCCGATGGCAAACACGATGTTCTCGTAGACGATACGCAGGCATTTGCGGGAAATCTTTATCGCCTTGACTATCTTCATGGGATCGTCGTCCATGAGTACGACGTCCGCGGCTTCGATGGCGGCATCTGAACCCATCGCGCCCATGGCGATTCCTATATCGGCTCGGGAGAGGACGGGCGCATCGTTGATGCCGTCGCCGACGAAGGCCAGCTTGGCCTTGGGGTCCTTGGCCCGGATGAGCTCTTCCACCTTATCTACCTTGCCGGCGGGCAGCAGCTCGCTGTAAACCCGGTCAATGCCCAGATCGCGCGCCACGCTCTCAGCCACCTTGTGCGAGTCGCCGGTAAGCATGACTGTTTCACGCACGCCGCAGTGCTTCAGCGCGCTTACAGCCTCCCTGGCCGTGGGCTTTTCCACGTCGGATATGACAATGTGTCCGGCGTACCGGCCGTCTATGGCCATGTGAATTATCGTGCCCACGCTGTGGCACTCGATGTAATTCACGCCCTGGGCATCCATCAGCTTGTCGTTTCCGGCGGCGACGGAATGTCCGTCAACCGTGGCCAGGACGCCCTGGCCGCTTATTTCACGGATGTCACAGACACGAGTGCGGTCAATCTCCCTGCCGTACGCCGCCTGCAGGCTCTTGCTTATCGGGTGAGAACTGGCGCTCTCGGCCAGGGCGGCAAACTCAACCAGCGCCGCATCGTCATAGGGGCTGTGATGTATGCCATTTACCTCGAAAACGCCGCGCGTCAGTGTGCCGGTCTTATCAAATACGACCATGCGCGTCTGGCTGAGCGTCTCCAGGTAATTTGAGCCCTTTACCAGTACGCCAGCGTTGCTCGCCCCACCTATGCCGGCAAAGAAGCTGAGCGGTATACTGATGACAAGCGCGCAGGGGCAGCTAGCCACCAGGAAGGTCAGCGCGCGATATATCCACGTCTCCCAGCCGCCGGGCAGTCCGAGGAAGATTATACGTACCAGCGGCGGTATTATTGCCAGCGCCAGGGCGCTGAGGCAGACGGCTGGAGTGTATATACGTGCAAACCGGCTTATGAAGGCTTCGCTGCGGCTCTTCCTGGAACTGGCGTTCTCCACGAGGTCGAGTATCTTGCTGACCGTGCTCTCACCAAACTCCCTGGTTGTGCGAATGCGGAGCACGCCGGTCATGTTGATACAGCCGCTTATTATCTCGTCCCCGGCTCTGGCCTCACGCGGGAGGCTCTCGCCGGTCAGCGCCGCCGTGTTCAGGGTGCTCTCGCCCTCTGTTATAACGCCGTCTATGGGTACCTTTTCGCCCGGCTGTACGACAATGACCGTCCCGACCTCCACTTCATCGGGGTCAACCTTCTCCAGCCTGCCGTCAACTTCTATGTTGGCATAGTCCGGGCGTATGTCCATGAGCTCGGATATGTTGCGCCTGGACTTGCCTACGGCGTAGCTCTGGAACCACTCGCCGATCTGGTAGAAGAGCATGACGGCGATGGCCTCGGTGTAATCACCGCTGCCCTCATAGAGGGCCAGCGCAACGGCGCCTATGGTGGCCACGGCCATGAGGAAGTTCTCGTCCGTGACCTGACGGTTCATTATGCCCTTGCCGGCCTTTATGAGTATATCGTAGCCTATGATGAGATATGGGACCATGTAGCACACAAAGCGCAGCCAGCCGGTCACCGGTATGAAATTCAGGGCAACGAGCAGTACGGCGGATATCAGTATCCGCGCAAGCATCTTTTTCTGCTTGCGGTTCATTTACCGCATCCCCTCTCAAAATGGAATTTACAGATATATTTCGCAGTCATCCTCAACTTTTTTGCAGTTTTTCAGTACCTGCTGCATGACCGACTTGTGGTCGGCCCCCTCCTCGAACTCCACATTCATCTTGAGCGTCATGAAGTTCACCACAGCATCTTTCACACCAGGGGTACCTTTGGCAGCGAGCTCCATCTTGTTGGCGCAGTTGGCACAATCTACTTCGATTTTATAGCTCTTCTTCATGGGGTACAGCTCCTTATTCGAAATTTGATTTTATGATTAAACGTTTGCTTAATCGTGTAATTGAAGTATAGCACATTATATGCAGTTGTCAAGGGGGTGGCGAAAATTTTTTGAACCCGCAGGGTTTGTAATTTAAAAGTACATATGCTATCATTAAGTAAACGCTTAATTGGAGGTCTGTGCATGTCCTATCCCAATCTGCCCCACGACCACGGCGGCGATGTCGAGCATGTCGTCGAGCACATGCCCAAAACAGAGTCGTTTCAGATAGTTTCAGATATATTCAAGCTCATGGACGACAACAGCCGCATACGCATATTCTGGCTGCTGTGCCACTGCGAGGAGTGCGTGATCAACATCTCGGCGCTGGTGGACATGTCCTCCCCCGCCGTGTCACATCACCTGCGCCAGCTCAAAAACGGCGGGCTTATCACATCGCGGCGCGAGGGCAAAGAGGTATATTACAGGGCGGCCGACACGCCCCAGTCCCGCCTGCTGCATCACGTCATCGAAGAGCTGGTGGAAATAACCTGCCCGCAGACGGCGTCCGGCAACAGTCAGCCGCAGGCTTAGGAGGGGACGCAGATTGCCGTCTGGTAACAGAAAGTTCGAGATAACCGGAGTTGCAGAGCTGGAAGAGGCTGCGCGCAGCTTTGGCCTTCTCCCCTTTTTCTGGTCGGGAGTGCCGGGCTTTTCGGTTGAAGATATGACGCCCCCGCGCTGCTGGTTCGCCGGTGATGTAGACGGGCCCTGGGAGTGGCGCATGGAGGTCGCGCGCCGCGGCGAGATAGCTTATGGCAAGCTTTTTGCGGGAAAAGCCGGCTTTGTCACGCGGGAGTATTACCCTGATCTGGCCAATTACCGCCGGGACGGGTATGACTTCGACGCCCGCTATGAGGACGGCCTGGCCGACCACCGCGACAAGCTCATAATTGACGCCCTCACACATAACGGGCCGCTGCTCACGAAGGAGCTGCGCCGCGCCTCAGGCGTGGACAAGGGCTTCGAGACCTGCCTTACCCGGCTGCAGATGCAGACCTACATCACCGTCTGCGGCTTTGAGTACCTGCACGACAGGCATGGGCGGCCCTATGGCTGGGGTGTGGCCCGTTACGCGCTGTCGGAGGAGCTGTTCGGAGCCGGTATGGTCCGCTCGGCTTACAGCCGCCCTCCTGCCGAGAGCAGGTTCAGGCTGCTTGCCCGGCTCCGCGAGCTGTGTCCCAGTGGGGACGACAAGCTGCTGAACAAGCTCATAAAATGAAAAAACGCCGGAACGGCCTGGCCGTCCCGGCGTTTTATTATGCGTTGAACACGTATTTGTCCAGCCTGTCGAAGGCCTCCTGCACCCGGCTCAGCGGCAGAGCAAGGTTCATACGGATGTGGCAGGGGCCGAAAAACCGCCTGCCGTCCTGCCAGGCCACGCCGACATCCCAGCCGGCCCTGATGAGCTCGTCAATGCTTTTGCCGTGCTCGGCGCACCAGCCGCTGCAGTCCAGGAAGAGCATATACGTCCCCTCGGGCTTCGAAACGGCAACGCCATTGAAGCGCTCTGCGATGAAATCGCAGGCGTAGTCCACGTTGCCTGAGAGCACCTGCAGCAGCTCGTCCACCCACTCGTAGCCCTCCGGCTTGTAGGCGCCGATGAGCGCGTGCATACTGAGCACGTTTGCGTCGTTGTAGTGTGAGAGGCTTGACTCCTTGAGCACGCGGTCGCGCAGTCGTTTGTTATAGATTATGTGATAGCTGCCCACCAGCCCCGCCAGGTTGAAAGTCTTGCTGGGCGCATACAGGGCGACAGTGCGTTCCCTCGCGTCCTCGCTCACGGACTGCGTCGGTATGTGCCTGTGCCCGGGCATTATGATGTCTGACCAGATCTCATCGGATACGACGCAGACATCGTGCTTCCTGCACAGCTCCATGAAGCGCTCTACCTCCCAGCGCTCCCAGACACGGCCCGTGGGATTGTGAGGCGAGCAGAATATGGCCGCGTGTATATTGTTCTCCACTATGCGCCGTTCCATGTCCTCAAAGTCCATGCGCCAGACGCCGTGTTCGTCCTTCACCAGAGGGCTGAGCACCATGTGGTAGCCGTTATTCGTGAGCCCGCCCGTGAAGCCCACATAGGTCGGCGAGTGCAGCAGCACGTTGTCGCCCCTGGAGCACATTACGTTCAGCGCGCTTATTACGCCGCCCAAAACGCCGTTTTCGTAGCCTATGTGCTCTTTGGCCAGTCCTATCACGCCGTTGCGCTTCTCCTGCCAGCGGATAATGGAACCGTAATACTCGTCCGTCATCTCAAAATATCCGTACAGCGGGTGCTTGGCGCGCTCAATAATCGCTTCCGGGATAGTCGGCACCGTGGGGAAATTCATGTCCGCCACCCACATCGGTATGGCGTCAAACCCCTCACGCGGCGCGCCCGGCTCAGTGCCCCAGTGATATCCGCCGATGCCGTCAATGGCAACGGCATCCTTCCCGCGGCGGTCTATGATTGATGTAAAGTCGTATTTCATGCTGTCCTCCTGTGTGTTTTATCCCGCTCTTATGGGTTGTACATAATCATGTGCAGAGTACACATCTCGTTTCCCGCGTTGGCATAGCCGTGCTCCGAGTCCGCCGGGAAACGCAGGCTGTCTGTGCCAGATAGTATGAACGAGCTCCCTCCTGCACGCACCTCCAGCGTCCCGGAAAACACCGTGATAAACTCCACGGTCCCTTTTATGTGCGGCTCGCTTGTCCAGCTGCTGCCCGGCTCCAGCTCCATGTAGTACACGGCGAAGTGCCTGTTCTCCCCGTCAGGGAAAATTGAGTAGTTGCGCACGCGGCCGCCGTCCTCCGGAATCGGCTGCACCTCGCTCGTGCGAACTATCTCAAAGTCTGGTCCGCGTCTTTCTATCAGCTCGTCGAAGGGCACACCCAGGCCGTTGGCGACCTTCCATAGCGTGGAGAGTGACGGATTCCCGTCCCCTTTTTCAATGCGCACGAGCATACTGCGGCTGACTCCAGAGAGCCGGGCCAGTTCCTCCAGGCTGACAGAGCGAGAATCGCGTATGCGGCGCAGGTTTTTCGCAACCACAGTGTTTATATCTTCCATAGCAAACGCACCTTGACAATATATTAAACTGATTGTATTCTTATATTAACAGCAGCACTTTATTATACAACATTCGTGGCCGGAAAGGAAGATGTAATCGTGAAGTATAATTTTGACGAGCAAATCGACCGTACGTCTACCGTGTCAATCAAGTGGGCTCGTGAAATGCGCCGCAAGCTGTACGGCAGCGACAGCATTATCCCCATGGGCATCGCGGACATGGACCTGAAAACCGCGCCGTGCATTTCCGCAGCCATACGAGACCGTGCACAGCACGAAACCTACGGCTACGGCTACGCGAGCGCAGAATATCTGAATGCCTGCGTTGACTGGCAGCGGCGCCGCCACGGCTGGGAAATCGAGCCCGGATGGATTTGCTACACGCCGGGCGTAAACATGGCCCTCGTCTGTGCCGTGGAACTGTTCACTAAGCCTGGAGACGGCGTGATTATACAGTCGCCAGTGTACTATCCGTACTATGACTACGTCAACAACACGGGGCGGCAGATTGCCTATAACCCACTGGTCAGCCGCGGCGGCCGTTACGAGATGGATTTTGCCGCCCTTGAAGCGCTGGCACAGCGGGTGGACGTGAAGCTGATGATACTTTGCAGTCCGCACAACCCTGTTGGCCGGGCCTGGACACGCGGCGAACTAGAGCGCGTGGGGCGCATCTGCATTGATAACGGCGTCATGATAGCGGTGGATGAGATACACGCTGACCTCACCCTGCCGCCGCACAAGCACGTGCCGTTTGCCTCAATATCGGACGAGTTTGCCAGGCACTGTATAGTGTGCACCTCGCCCAGCAAAACGTTCAACCTGGCCGGTCTGCTTGTATCCGACATCATCATACCAGACGATGATATACGTGCCGCCTTCGAGTACAGGATGCAGCCGTACTATCTCTGGCCGGGCACGTTCGGCACAGTGGCGCAGATAGCCGCCTATACGAATGGCGGGGAGTGGCTGGACGAGCTGTTGGTTTTTCTCAGGGGCAACGCGGAGTATATGGCGGACTTCATCGCTGCCCGCATGCCGCGCGTGAAATACTCAGTGCCGGAGGCAACTTATCTGGCGTGGCTGGATTTCCGCGGCTGCGGCATGGACACCGAAGAGCTCTGGGACTTCATGCTGAGCGAAGCAAAGGTCGCTGCCGACAACGGTCCCATGTTCGGCCCTAACGGTGAGGGCGACGGTTTTCAGCGGATCAATTTTGCCTGTCCGCGTCCGCAGTTGGCGGAAGCTCTCGAACGCATAGCCTCCGCGCTGGAATTGCGCGGCGCAGCGAAATAAAAGCGCCGGGGCGGCGTAACCGCCCCGGCGTTTTTCTGTTTTCACACTTCGGTGTCGGCGAGGTACTGTATGTTTGCGCGTGTCTCGCTGTCGAAGGCCGAGAGCGCGGTCTCGAAGGCCTCTGGGTCATGCTCGCGCTGCGCCCGGTAAATATTGCCCAGCCACGTGGCGTAGGCCCCGTCCGCACTGTTAACGGCCAGCATGGCGTACATGTCGCGTATGACCTGGTCGTCCGTGCCTTCGGGCGCTGTGGCCGAGTTGTCAATGGACTCCAACAGCGCCATCCAGCTCTCGGAGCTTGCCTCAATCAGCTCATCGTAATTCACGAGCGAGACTATGCGCTCGGGGCTCATACCGGCCTCGGACATCTGCACGATGTAGTTCTCATCGTCATATCGCTCAAGCGTCTGATAACCCCAGCGGTCTGGCTCGTCCGTGCTCGCGGAGACGCACTCGGCGGAGCCTCCTGAAAGCTCCAGCACCAGATAGCGCCGAATCTGAGTGAATGTTCCATTCTCATCGACACCATGCTCAGCAGGTGCTGTAATATCATATGCAGTTTCAAAAGCCGACATATCTCTCGGATAACAGTTTAGCGTCATCAGCGCTATTATCCGCTCGGGCTGCGTCAGAGATGCGGCGAGCACCGTGTAATTTTCTATCCCCACGCTTGAGCAGGCGGCCGGGTCGTCCTCGGGCAGGCCCAGCACCAGGTTTGAGGCGTAGTCGTGCACCCAGGCGCTGGCGATGTCCTCATAGGTGTCCCCGGCGTCAAATGCGCGCGTGAAGCCCACCAGCTCCGCGCTCTGAGCGGCGTCAGGCCCAATCTCTGCTGACGGCGGTTCGTCGTCCGGTACGGGCGAGGTGCCGGCGCTGCTGCTGTCAAGGAACATCGCCGTTACCACGACGTAGGTCTCATCAGCGCCGGCCGCCGTGAACCTCATGAGCGGTATTTCCTCTCCAATGCCTATCTGTGCGCCGTCCGTGTCGGGGACGATGCTGCAGTCCCACCCAAGGTTATCCGTCATCGCTATCTCGTTCGGGTCAATGACGCCGACACTGGAGCCAGTGCCGTCAGAGAAACTCACCGCAGTGCTGAAAAGCGGGTCAAGGTCAAAGGTCACCGTGCCCTCGGGCGTATTGCACGGCCATTCCGTTTCGCGGCGGCATTCCCACATACTGCCGTTGTAGCGGTAGTAGCTGAGCAGCAGGCTCTGTGCCCCAGCTGGCGCGGTGAAGTCAAAATCTGAAACCAGCTGCGGATCTGTCTGCCCGGCACCGCCTCTTATGTTCATCTGTCCGGCCGGCAGGAAGGTCAGGGTGATACAGACGCAGTCCACGTTGGGGTCGGATAAATAATCCGGATTTTCAAAGGCGGACAGCGCGCCTGAATACGCATAAATCTCGCCGTTCTTCGTGCCGCTTACCATGGCAAGCGGGATGGCCGAATTGAGCTGTGCTTCCACGGTGTCATTCTGCCGGGACGAACCCACCCAGGTTGTGTCTGCGGCGCCGGATATAGTGTTCAGGCTGTAGTTTTCCGGTTCTGTGAAGCTGGCGCCGTCAATCTGGGTGGTCAGGGAGAAAGTTCCGCCGCCATAATCGACCTCTATGCCGACGCTTCCCTCCGTGGTACCGCACGCGCGTGTCCAGCTTCCGCGCTGCACCCATTCACCGCCGTCAAGCCCCCATGCGCCCAGAACTACACTGCCCGTATTTTCCGGAGCCGTGAAACTGAATATACTCATGCCGCCGATACCGCTGTCATAGCTCACCGAGCCCGGGGCGGTATCGCCGTCTGTCTCGCCGCCGGTAAACGAGCAGGCTGCGGCGGTCAGAGCTAGCGCAAGGGCCATAATCAGCGCTATTATGCTGTTTTTATGTCTGGTCAGCATCTTTATCCTCTCCTTGAGCTCCTTTGGCCTGGCAGACATGGTGGTCGCCACGGCCGCGCCGTGCGGGTTCTCACAGGTCATGCGTATCAGCGAGCGGCCGTACTCGGCGCGCTCATTCTCTCCCAGGCGCTTCACCGTCGCCTCGTCGCAGGCCAGCTCACTGTCGCGCCGGCTCAGCCTGACGGCCAGCCACACCAGAGGATTATACCAGTGCAGCGCAAGGCAGACGCAGCGCACGGCACACCACACATGGTCAAGCTGCCTGTAGTGCGATATCTCATGCGCCAGCGCGTGACGCAGGAGATTGGCATCCGCGGCCGCCTCCGGCGTGACGTAGATCGCCGGGTTGAACAGCCCAAACAGGCAGGGCGTATCCACATCGCCGCTGACATACACCGGTACCGGCGAGCCCTCTGCATCCAGCGGCGTGCGGCGGCGCCGCGCTGTGATGGCAAACCTGACCCCGGCCACTGCGAACAGGCCCGCAGTCACGCACAAACCTGCCAGCCAGACGGGTATAAACAGGTGCCTGGCGTTGAGTATCAGCGACATGAGGTTAAACTGTGCGTGCGTGGCATTTTCAGCTATTACGGTGCCATTATCTTCACCCGGGAAATGCGCCTGAACCTGTCCGCTCGGGGAAACTGTCAGGCTCTCCGCTCCGCTTATGCGTTCCGAGATCTGTACCACCGGTGCGCGTCCCACCACACTCTCAACGCTCGCCGGACTGGTGCCCACACTTCCCGGTATCAGCAGCCGCAGAGCTGCCAGCAGCCACAGCGCGTAAATGGCCCGCGCGGGTATCCTGCCGCGCGCCAGGGCCCGTATCAGCACAACCGCCAATATAATGACGCTTGAGGACGCTATCCAGTTTATCACACCGCTCACCTTCTTTCGGGCTTATCCCGTAATCTGACTTATATCTATATTGAGCTGCATATTCTCACAGGCGCTCAGAGCCAGTGCGAAGGTTTCCGGGTCCTGCCCGCGCTGCCGGGTGATTATGTCGCTGAGCTGCTCAGCGTATGCCCCGTCTGCGTGTGCCGCCGCAAGCAGGACGTACATATCGCGTACGAGCTGGTCATCCGTTCCATCCGGCGCTATTGCCGCGGCGTCCAGCGCCTCAAGGCAGGCCATCCAGCCATCGTATCCAAGCTGCTCCATCTGAGTATAGTTTACCGATGCAACCAGCTCCTCCGCCGTGATTGCCGGGTCGGCACTCAGGGACACGATATAGCTGTCCCAGTCGTCCTGCTCCGCGAACGACTGCCAGCCCCAGAGCGCCGGCATGTCCGTGACCGCGGCGATGCAGGCGGCGGAGGTGCCGTCGAGCCGCAGCGTCACATAGCGGTGGAGTATCATGTCGCACGCCTCTGACCCCGGCTCACCGGACTGTCCGGCAAGGGGAAGGCCGTAAACTATGTCTCCGTAGAACTCCTGGAAAGCATCCCTGTCGCGCGGCTCGCACTCCAGACTGACGTTTACTATAATCCTCTCCGGCTGAGTCAGCGACGCTGCAACTACGCTGTACTCACCAATGCCTACACCAGAGCAGGCGGCCGGGTCGTCCTCTGGCAGGCCCAGCACCAGGTTGGAGGCGTAGTCGTGCACCCAGGCGCTGGCGATGTCCTCATAGGTGTCCCCGGTGTCGAAGGTGCTCGTGAAGCCCACCAGCTCCGCGCTCTGCATCTCTTGCTGTGTTGTCGGCTGCGGCGCTGCGGTCCAAAACGGCTCCGGTTCCGTCTCCGAAGAGAGGAAAGTTATGGTCAGGCAGTAGTACGTATGTCCGTCATCCGGGATGTCCTGCGGCCTCGCGAAAGCTTCCACGCCGGGTTGGTCGCCGCTTTTTGCCGCGTCGCTGAACATCACCAGCGCCACCTCTTCATTTACGGCTGGGAAGTACGTGTCTGCGAGGTACGCGCCGAGCCATCCGCGCTCGGAAATCCCAAGCTCATGCTCCATCGGGACAAACTCCACATCCTCGTGCATCCTCACGCCGTAGCTGAGCGTCCCCGTCTCGCCGTCCACGCTGCACTCCAAGGCGCCGGACGTGCTGCTCTGGAACTGCCGCTCAAAGCTGTCCAGCTGCTCCCAGCTCCCGCCGCTGAGGGTGTAGAGGCGCACGCACAGGCTGTCCGCGTTCGCCGGCGCGCTGAACTCGAAGTTCGCGCCATCCATGCCGGTTATGCCGTCGGTGGTGTTTTCTATCAGGCCGGTGGGCCTCTCAAAGCTCACGGTTACAAGCACGCAGCTGACGTCTCTGCCGGCGTAGTTGGCGGGGCTATAGTAGACGTCCCAGTTCACCCCTGTTGAGCCGCTTGAAAACATCATGATCGGCGCTTCCTGCCCGGCTATGATGCTCTGTTCGATGCCAGGCATTAACTGTACTCTCCAGCCCTGATTTTCGGTCATGGCTATATCGTCGATGGATATGTAGTCATCTGAGAAGTCGCTTCCGTCTGATGCACTCACACCCAGCGTAACGGGGTCCTCATAGCCTATTGTCAGCGCGCCGTCGGCCGTATTGCAGGTGTACGCTGCCGTTCTGCGCAGATCGAGCGCGCCGTTATTGAGCCGGTAGAATCGAATCCGCATATCCAGCGCCCCGTCCGGCGCGGTGAAGTCGTACACCGCCTGATACGGCGGATCAACAGTCTCGTCCTGGCCGCGGAGCGAGATGCTGCCCTCGCCGGCGGTGAAGGTAACGGTGAAGCAGACATATTCGGCGCTTTTGTCCTCTATGTCCAACGGGTTCTCCAAATAGTCCAGCGATGCGTCATCTGCGGTAGTCACCAGCACGAGCGGCACAGTCTCGTTTACGGCGCACTCAATCGGCCCGCCATTGATATGTCTGCTGCGAAAGTCCGCGTCCTCGCCGCCTGCCAGCGTGCCCAGTTCCTTGTTCGAAGCAGAAACACTGTCCCTGCCGGTGAACTCGAGCAAATAGCTGTATGTATCGTAGTATGTGTCTATATTGAAGCTTATACTGCCTGTCTCCGCGCTGCAGGCCAGCTCGGTCTGCGGCTGCTCCACCCACCGCCTGCCGTCAAATACCCAGGCGGAAATTCTCACGCCCTCGGCGCCGCCGGGCGCTGTGAAGTCGAATGTTGACTCCTCGCCATTGCGGAATGTTATAGTTCCGGCGTCGGAGCCCGGCACGGGTGTGGTCTCGGCTGGGGAACTCACGAAAGAGCAGGCTGTGGCGGAGACGGCCAGAATAGCGGCCAGCGAGAGCGCTATTACGCTGTGCCTGTTCTTTGTGAGCATCTTTATCCTCTCCTTGAGTTCCTTTGGCCTGGCGGACATGGTGGTCGCCACGGCCGCGCCGTGCGGGTTCTCACAGGTCATGCGTATCAGCGAGCGGCCGTACTCGGCGCGCTCATTCTCTCCCAGGCGCTTCACCGTCGCCTCGTCGCAGGCCAGCTCACTGTCGCGCCGGCTCAGCCTGACGGCCAGCCACACCAGAGGATTATACCAGTGCAGCGCAAGGCAGACGCAGCGCACGGCACACCACACATGGTCAAGCTGCCTGTAGTGCGATATCTCATGCGCCAGCGCGTGACGCAGGAGATTGGCATCCGCAGCCGCCTCCGGCGTGACGTAGATCGCCGGGTTGAACAGCCCGAACAGGCAGGGCGTATCCACAGCACCGCTGACATACACCGGTACCGGAGAGCTGTCCTCGCGCAGCAGTACCCTGTCCCTCCTCAGCGCGTGCGCGAACCTGAGCATGGACAGCAGCAGTGCGGCGGCCACGCACGCGGCGCCCGCCAGCCACAGGGGCACGAGCAGCTTCTTTACGTCCAGCAGCGCGCTCATGAGGTTGAACTCCGGGCGCGTTACCTGCTCGGCAATTATCTCAGGCTCCGCGTCCGAGGTGTATTGCACCTCGACGTCCCCTGTGGGGGTGAGCTCCAGGCTGTCCGCGCCGTCCAGCCTCTCCGAAAGCTGCACCACCGGCGCGCGGTTCACAACCGTCGCAACCGCCGGCACCGGCGCGTCCACCGTGAGGATGCCAGGTATCAGCAGCCGCAGCGCCACGAAAAGCCACAGCGCATAGATCGCCCGCGCCGGGGCTTTGCTGCGGAAAGCCCGGCGTATCAGCAGTACGGCCAGGATGAGCACGCACGATGTCACGATCCAGCTAAGCATTGCCGACCCCCTCCATGCGCCTGAGCATAGAGTAAAGCTCGTCTATCTCCTCCCTGGAGAGCGCCTGCTTCTTGGTGAAGGTGCTCACAAGCTGGCTGAGGCTGCCGCGGTATACCCGCTCTATTAGATCCGCAGTCTCGCTCATGGCTGCGTCCTCACGGTCTATGAGCGGATAATACCGGTGCACCCGCCCCTCCTCCTCGGAGCGGATGGCGCCCTTGTCCTCCAGCCGGCGCAGCAGCGTCAGAGTGGTACTGCGGCTCCAGCCGCGGTTGACGGACAGGGCGTCCACGCACTCGCGGCCGGTCACGCCCTCCCCGGCCCAGAGCAGCTCCATCACCGCCCACTCGGCGTCCGTTATGGTCATATGCGCCGCCTCCTTGTCTACTGATGTAAACTCAGTATATCAGCATTGTTTACGTTTGTCAACAATATGGATATAAAAACACGGGAGGAGAGCAATCTCCTCCCGTGCTGGAGCTGGCAATGTGACTCGAACACACGACCTGCTGATTACGAATCAGCTGCTCTACCGACTGAGCTATGCCAGCACACTCACGTGCCCGATTATTTTAGCAGACAGGGCGGCGTTTGTCAACTCAGCATTTAAAATATTTCAAGCTGTTACAGAGCGATTACATTTTGTAATCATGCAGCAAATCCACCTGCATAATTGCGACCGGTTTCGGCCTGGCACGACACAATCTGTCAGAATTTCGGGGCAAAAGGGGATATTGGGCCAAAACACGCTGTAAAATTTCCGTGAAGTTTGTATGTTTTAAACGTTAACGCGGGCGCTTATCGTTGACATAAGCGGAGGCGTAAAAAATGATTGCAGTGAGTTATACACATTTTCAACAGGCTTTTCAACAGGCTTAAACGGCCCTCTGCGCCCCATTCCCGGCACTTTCCGCTCTGCATCAGAGCGCTGTGCCTGCATCGGAGCGCTGTTTGCTGCGGCGTTATGATTTACATAACTCATTTTTGCCGCCTCTGCCCATTTATGCGCTGAAAGAAAAGATTCATATTGGCCGCAGACAAAGTCAGGGGAAGACTTTTGTCAAAAGGCCCAGATCATTCATGGACACACAGTTCTCTTCGGAGACAACTATATGGTCCATGAGCGTGATGCCTGCACGGCTCAGCAGCTGCTGCAGCTCCTGCGTGGCCGAGATATCCTCACGCGATGGATATGACGGGGCGACGATGTGGTTGTGGGCAATAATTGCGGCGCGGGCGCGGTCCTGCAGGGCGGTAGTCAGTATGTCACGGTGGTCAATAGTGACGTTGTAAAAGCTGCCCTTTGAGATGAGGGAGCATTTTATAAGTTTGAGGCGGGCATCAAGTGTGACGAGATACACCTGCTCCTCCCTGACGCCGTCAAACAGCGGCTTGAGTATCTCGCAGGCACGCGCGAGGCTGTTTATCGGCTCAGTCAGGCTGCGGCGGCTCATGGCCATACGGCGGTGGAGCTCAGGTATCATGCGCAGCAGTACCGCGGTGCTGCTGCCCACGCCGTCAATGGCGCTTAGCTCCTCCATGGATGCGTTGAACACATCTTCCAGGCTGCCGAAGCGCTGCAGCAGCCTGTGCGCCAGCTCGTTTGTATCCTGCCGCGGCTTGGCATAGAACAGGAGCAGCTCAAGCGCCTGCACATCCGTGAAGGCGTCGAGCCCGAAATCCGCAAAGCGCCGGCGCAGTCTGTCTCTGTGTCCGTCGTGTATGCCCATGACGCCCTCCTTTGCCAGTTTACAGTTCCAGCGTGGCGTAAGCGTTCAGTTCCGCTCCCGCAGTGTGGCCGGAGATGTATTCGTAGTACGCCTGCGAGCCGATCATGGCCGCGTTGTCGCCGCAGAGCTTCAGCGGCGGTATGTACAGCTTCGCTCCGGCAGCAGCGGCCGCCGCGGTGAAGTCACGGCGTATGCGCGAGTTTGCCGCCACTCCTCCGGCCACGGCGAGCCGGTCGTAGCCGAGCGTTCTGAGTGCCTCCATGGTGCGCGGCACCAGGCTGTCGCTGACGGCGCGCGTGAAGGAGGCGGCCAGAGAGGGCTTGTCCAGTTCCTCGCCGCGCTGCTCAGCGCCGTGAACCAGGTTTATGACCGCCGTTTTGAGGCCGGAGAAGCTCATGTCCAGCGGGTTGCCGTCCACATGCGATATGGGCATGTGATACTTTGTGTCATCGCCGGTCTGACTGAGGTCGTCGAGCGGCTTTCCGCCGGGATACGGCAGGCCCAGCACGCGCGCGGTCTTGTCGAAGCACTCACCGGCCGCGTCGTCGCGCGTAGAGCCCAGGACGCGGATATCCGTGTAGTCGCGCACGTCCGCAATGAGCGTGTTGCCGCCCGAGATCGCAAGGCAAAGGAACGGGGGTTCCAGCTCGGGGAAGGCCAGATAATTGGCCGCAATGTGGCCACGTATGTGGTGGACTGGTATCAGCGGCACACCGAGTCCGAAGGCGAGGCTCTTGGCAAAGTTCACACCCACGAGCAGCGCGCCGATAAGGCCCGGCGCGTATGTGACGGCCACGGCGTCTATGTCCGCGCGGGTGAGCCCGGTTACGGCCAGTGCGCGGTCTGCGAGCTGGTATATCACCTCTATGTGGCTGCGGGAGGCTATCTCCGGCACCACCCCGCCGTATACGGCGTGGAGGTCGGCCTGGGAGAAAACCTGGTCGGTCAGCACCTCGTGCCCGTCGCGCACAAGGGCCACGGCTGTCTCGTCGCAGGAGGATTCAACGGCTAGTATTATCATACGGTTATACCTTCTTTAAAAACAGTGTCATTATAACGGCGTCTTCCGCCGGCTTTTCGTAGTATCCTGGCCGGATGCCCACTTCGGCAAAACCCTTTAAGGCATACAGCGAACGCGCCGGGACGTTGGATACACGCGCCTCGAGCGTGACGAAGCTCAAATCCAGCTCCCTTGCCCGGGCGATCACGGCATCTATGAGCGCGGAGGCCACGCCGCGGCGGCGAAACGCCGAGGCAGTGCAGACATTGGTCACATACCCCTCGTCCAGCACAAAGTCAAGTCCCATGTAGCCCGCCCTTTCACCGTCCAGCTCCGCGACGAGCAGCATTTTGCCTCCGCCGCTGAGCTGGTGCGACAGCTGGTCGCGCGTCCAGGGCAGGGAGAAGCACTCCTGCTCCAGCGCACAGAGCCAGTCAAGATCGGCCTCCACGGCCGGACGTACATCAATCATCGTCTTCCTCCGGCCCCAGCAGCTCCAGGACAAGCTGATTTATCTCGCCCGCCATGGTGTCCGACAGGCGGTTCCAGGCCATCTGCGTCTCAATGCGCGGCACCTCTATGTCCGCACCGCCCAGGCACATGAAACGCTCCTCCAGGTCCGGCCAGCGCGCAGCCAGGCTCACGCTCTGGCTGTCCGTCATGCACAGCACGGCGTCATAGCGCTCGCACAGCTCGCGTGTGAGCTCCACCGACGCGCCTCCGGCGCTTATGGTGATGCCGTAGCGCGCTGCGGCTTTTGCGGCCTTGATGCTCAGCGCGCCCGGCGAAAAGCTGGCACAGGCGGCATCCACATCGTCAAGCCCGCTCTCTGCGGCCGCCGTGATGAACATAGAACAGGCCATCTCAGCCAGCCCGGCGCCGTCCTCGTCAACGAAGAGTATGGAGCTCACCTCCATCGGCTCGCAGTCGTCAAGCCCGGCCAGGAGCTCCGCCACATGCTGCTCGTCCCATTTTTCCAGGCTGCGGTCCATGGCCAGGTTCTCCACATGGTGGGTCAGCTCGTGCTTGAGGGTGCGCACCAGCTCCCTGGCGCATTTTTCCGGCGGCGCATCGGGGTACTTGATGCGGAACGAGCCGTAATAGATTTCCACGTAGCGGCCCATCTGATTGACGTTGTATGTGCCCATAATCAGCAGGCCGTGCTCGTCGCGCCTGCTCTGGCGGATAAGGTTTACGCCGCCGTTAAGGTCGCGGAAAATCTCCTCCGGAAGGGCGTCCACCGCCTCGTCCAGCACGCTCCCGGCTTCCTCGTAGCTTATCATATCAGTGTGCCTCCGCCCAGGTGTGTCCTATTTTTGCATTTGCGGTCAGCGGTACGTCCAGCTGCACCGCACCCGACATCTCCTCTTCCAGCAGCGCCTTGACATGCTCAGCCTCGTCCTCGGGGCACTCGGCGATGAGCTCATCGTGTACCTGCAATATCAGCCTGGACCTGAGCCCTTCAGCCTGTATGCGCCGGTGGGCGTTGACCATGGCCAGCTTCATAATATCGGCGGCGGTGCCCTGTATGGGCATATTGCGGGCCACGCGCTCCCCGAAGGAGCGGGTGTTGAAGTTTGAGCTCTTGAGTTCAGGCAGCGGTCGCCGGCGGCCGAACAGGGTCTCCACATAGCCGTTGGCCTTGGCCTCGGATATCACGCGCTCCATGTACTCGCGCACCCCGTGGTACTTCTCCAGATAAGCGTCTATATACGCTTTGGCTTCCGCCGGGCGCACGCCTATATCCTGCGCCAGCGAGAAGGCTGAAATACCGTAGACAATGCCGAAGTTCACCGCCTTGGCGTGGCTGCGCTGCTGGGGCGTGACCTCGTCCAGCGGTATGCCGAACACCTGCGAGGCGGTGACGGCGTGTATGTCCTCACCGGTCAGAAAGGCGTTCTTCATGGTCTCGTCGCCGGATATATGTGCCAGAAGCCTCAGCTCGATCTGGCTGTAGTCCGCGTCCACAAGCACACAGCCGGGCGCCGCGACAAACATCTTGCGTATCTCGCTGCCCAGCTCCTTACGCACGGGTATGTTCTGCAGGTTCGGCTCCGTGCTGGACAGCCTGCCCGTGGCGGTGACGGTCATTTTGAAGTTGGTGTGTATGCGCCCGTCCGGTGAGATGACCTTTATGAGCCCGTCGGCATAGGTGCTCTTGAGCTTGGTCAGCATCCGGTAATCGAGAATGTCCGAGATGATCGGGTGCTTGCCCACAAGCTTCTCCAGTACGTCGGCGTTTGTGCTCCAGCCTGTCTTGGTCTTCTTTCCCGCCGGGAGCATAAGCTCGTCAAAGAGCACTTCGCCCAGCTGCTTGGGCGAGTTGATGTTGAACTCGCGCCCGGCATAGCGCCAGATCTCCTCCTGCAGCGCGTTTATGCCGCTCACCATGCTGTCGCCGTAGGCCGCCAGGGCGGCACGGTCCACCAGGAACCCGGCGCGCTCCATGTCCGCCAGCACTGCGCACAGCGGCAGCTCGATATTGTAATAGAGGTCTCGGCCGCCGGCCTCGGACAGCTTCGCATCCAGCACAGGGTACAGCTCATATACCGCCTGCGCCGCGGGACGCTCGCCGCCGAGGTGGCGTGCTGCCAGGCGGTCAACCGGATAGGCGCTTTCGGTGGGGTCCAGCACGTATGCGGCAAGCTCCGTGTCGAAGATAAAGCCGCGCGGGGTGATATTTGCCGCCAGGGCGTGCCCCATGAAGTCCTTGACCCCGTGGGATACCTTGCGGACTCTGTCGGAAAAAAGCGCATCTGTAAAGGCGTCCCATTCCTCGCCGGCAGTGAGCTGGGAGACGGAATATATGCCCTCGCCGTCACAGATGGTGAAGGCGCTTATGTCCTCGCCGTACAGGACGGATACGTAGTCGGCCTGCGCTATACGTCCGGTGAGCTCGGACACGCTTATTTCCTTCTCAGGCAGGATGCTCGCTCCGGCGGTCTCTTCCGCGGAACCAGTATCGCTCTCACCCGGCGTCAGGCCCCATTTGTCAATAAAACGCCTGAAGCCCAGGCGGGACAGCGCCGCATACAGCTCAGGCCTGTTCTCCATCTTCCAGGCGGCGTCAGCAGGACGCAGCTCAACGGGCGCCTCACGGCTTATGGTGGCGAGCTCATAGCTCATGCGCGCGCTCTCCTCGCCCGCGGAAAGCTTTTTGCGCACGGAATCTTTTATGTCCAGCGTATCCAGATTGGAATATATGCTCTCTATCGTGCCGAAGCGGCGTATAAGGTCCAGCGCCGTCTTCTCCCCTATCCCAGCCACGCCTGGGATATTGTCCGAGGCATCGCCCATGAGGGCCTTGAGATCTACCATGAGAGGAGGGGCAAAGCCGTACTCGTCGTTAAAGCGCTTTAAGTCATAATCAATCGTCTCCGTCTGCCCTTTTGCCGTCTTGACATGGAGGACGTCGGTTTTCTCCGTTATCAGCTGGAAGCTGTCACGGTCGCCGGTGACTATCTCGCAGTCCCAGCCGTCAGCCTCGCAGAGCTTCGCTACGGTACCCAGCACGTCGTCCGCCTCCCAGCCCTCGGCAGAGAGCTGCTTTATGCCCATGGCGGAGAGCACATCCTTCAGCAGCGGCATCTGCACGGCCAGATCGTCCGGCATCGGTTTGCGCTGGGCCTTGTACAGGGCGTACTGCCTGTGCCGGAAGGTAGGCGCGGGCAGGTCGAAGGCCACGCACAGCGCGTCCGGCGAATTTGCGTCCAGGAGGCGCTGCAATATGGCCAGGAAACCATATACAGCGTTGGTCGGCGTGCCGTCAGGCGCGTTGAGCATACGCACGCCGTAATAGGCGCGGTTTACTATGCTGTTTCCGTCCAGTATCATCAGCTTCATACATCAGTCTCGCTTTCATCTGCCGCTCCTGGCAGGGTTGGATTGCCGAAAATTCTCTCACAGTCGGACAGGGCCTGCTGGAGGCGGGCGTACATATACGGCGTTATTATGCCCCCGCGGGTATCGCCGTTTTCGTAGTCGGCCATGGCCGCACGTATGTCCCAGAGCCGGCGTGACCAGCCGGCTGCGGAGGATGAGATACCGTAATTGGGCAGGTTAATCATTATCATGGGTACGTACCGGCAGGAAGTTATCTCTGTCTCCCCGGTATAAGGGTCCTTGGTAAGCTCAAGCTGTACCATGGCGCTCAGGTCGGTGTACTGCCTGGTCTGGCAGGAGAGCAGGTTTCCCAGGCAATAGCAGAGAAAACCCGTGCGCGTAGTGCCGTCCCCGTTATCTATCTCACGGATCTCGATGGGTTCCGGCACATGAGGATGTCCGCCTATGACCAGATCCGCCCCCTGCTCAAAGAAGTAGTCCGCAAGTTCACGCTGGTATGAGTTGGCGGCGGTCAGGTATTCGGCGCCCCAGTGCACAGAGACGGCGATGATATCTGTGTCCAGTGCGCGGGCCGCCGCCATGTCCGCGTCAAGCATATCATAGTTGACGTCCGCCAACGTGGTCATATAGTCGTGGTTATATACGTTCACGGCGTACTCAAATCCGTCGAGCGGTATTCCGTTGGTGCCGTAGGTGAAGTTGAGGAAGGCAATGGATATGCCGTTGATCTCCCTGACAAGTATGCCGTTGTTTTCGTCGCGCTCGGCCTGGGTACGGTAGGTGCCGACATGGTCCAGCCCGGCCTCGTCGAGCACGTCCAGCGTGCGGTCTATGCCCACTTTCCAGCCATCCATGGAGTGGTTGCTGGCCATGTTGACGAGGTCAAAGCCCACATCCCTGAGCGAGTACGCCAGATCGTCCGGCACGGTGAACATGGGGTAGCCGGTCCAGGGCGGCTTGCCTGTCATGGACGCCTCCAGGCAGCAGAGGGAGTAGTCCGCATCTGCTATGTAGTGTTCCACGTCCTCAAAGAGCAGCGTGTAGTCGTAGCTGCCGTCCGCCTGCATGACCTCGCTGTTGAGCGGCGTGTGCATCACCAGGTCACCGGCGAGTGTGAGCCTGACGACGCTGGGCTCCGGTTCCGGTGTGGGCTCCGGCGTGGGTTCCGGTGCCGGCAAAGCGGTCTGGCTTGGCGCGACAGGTTCCGGCAGTCCGGAGCCCGCCGGCTCCCCGCAGGCGGCAAGGCCGGTTATAATAATCAGGCAGAGCAGCAGTGCGGCAACGCGTCTCATTTCTTTTCACCCCGCAGCTTTATAAGCTGGTCACGCAGGACGGCGGCGTACTCGAATTCGAGCATTTTGGCCGCCTCGCGCATCTTTTTCTCCAGTTTGGCTATTTCCTCCCGCCGCTCGGACTCGGTCATGCGCACTCCGTCTTTTCTCCGTCCTGCCTTGTCCTGCTCCGGCGAGAGCTCAATTATATCGCGCACATCCTTCTTGATGGTGCGAGGCACAATCCCGTGCGCGCGGTTGAACTCATCCTGCTTTTTGCGGCGGCGCTCCGTCTCGTCTATGGCCGCTCGCATACTGGGGGTTATGGTGTCGGCGTACATGATGACCATGCCCTCCGCATTGCGGGCGGCGCGGCCTATGGTCTGGATGAGGCTGGTCTCGCTTCTGAGGAAGCCCTCCTTATCCGCGTCAAGGATGGCCACCAGGCTGACCTCCGGGAGGTCAAGGCCCTCGCGCAGGAGGTTTATGCCGACGAGCACGTCGAATTCTCCCAGGCGCAGGTCGCGGATGATCTCCATGCGCTCTATGGCGCCGATGTCGTGGTGCATGTAGCGGCACTTAATGCCCGCGCCGGTGAGGTAGCCGGAGAGGTCCTCCGCCATCTTCTTGGTGAGCGTTGTGACCAGGGTGCGCTCGTTTTTGGCTATGCGCGCCTTGATCTCGTCCATGAGGTCGTCTATCTGGCCCTCCACCGGGCGGACGGATATCTGCGGGTCAAGCAGCCCGGTGGGACGGATTATCTGCTCCACTATCTGGCCGGAGCGCGTGCGCTCGTATTCCCCCGGCGTGGCGGAGACATACACCACCTGTCCTATGCGCTGCTGGAACTCCTCAAACTTGAGCGGACGGTTGTCAAAAGCGCTCGGCAGGCGGAAGCCGTACTCCACCAGGGATTCCTTTCTGGCCCGGTCGCCGCGGTACATGGCCCTCACCTGCGGCAGGGTGACGTGGCTCTCGTCTATGAAGAGCACAAAGTCCTTGGGAAAATAGTCCAGCAGCGTCATGGGCGCGCTGCCCGGGGCGCGGCCGGATATTATGCGGCTGTAGTTCTCGATGCCGGAGCAGTAGCCCAGCTCGTTTATCATCTCGATGTCAAAGTTGGTGCGCTGCTCTATGCGCTGCGCCTCTATCAGCTTGTCCTGGCTCTTGAAGAAGGCCACCCGCTCGTCGCACTCGCGGCGGATCTCCTTGACCGCCTTCTGCAGCTTCTCCTTCGGCGTTATATAGTGGCTGGCCGGGAAGATGGGCATGTTCACCAGGCGGCGGATTACCTCGCCCGTTACAGGGTTGAACTCGCTCATGCGGTCCACCTCGTCGCCGAAAAACTCTATGCGTATGGCGCTGTCTTTATAATACGCCGGCCAGACCTCGACAGTGTCGCCGCGGACGCGGATCATGTTGCGCTCAAAGGCGATGTCGTTGCGCTCATAGCGTATCTCAATAAGCCGCTTTATGAGGTCGTCGCGCGCAATCTCCAGCCCAACGCGGACGGGCACCATCATCTTCTCAAAGTCCTCCGGCTCGCCCAGGCCGTAAATGCAGCTCACGGAGGCCACGACTATCACGTCGCGCCGCTCCAGCAGAGAGGCCGTGGCCGAGAGGCGCAGACGGTCTATCTCCTCGTTGGTCGCCGAGTCCTTTTCAATGTAGGTGTCCGTCGTGGGTATATAGGCCTCCGGCTGATAGTAGTCGTAGTAGGAGACAAAATACTCCACCGCGTTGTCGGGGAAAAACTCGCGGAATTCCGAGCAGAGCTGCGCCGCCAGCGTCTTGTTGTGCGCCAGCACCAGCGTCGGGCGCTGCACGCGCTCTATGACCTTGGCCATGGTGTAAGTCTTGCCGGAGCCGGTGACACCGAGAAGCGTCTGCTCATCCAGGCCCGCCTCCAGGCCGGAGGCCAGCGCGTCGATCGCCTCGGGCTGGTCTCCCGAAGGCGAATAATCGCTTACAACGTGAAAATCAGGCATGGGCCTCTCCTTTGCACAATTCGATACAATATCAGCTTATTTTACCACACCTATTATAAAATGAAAAGTCCCGTAATTGTTTCTCTTGACGGTGGGGACTATGCCCATTAAAATATATCAAACTGCCGTGCAGCACGGTATTCACCGTCAGATAACGAAGCGGACAAGGGGGTGTGCGCATGAAGCCGGGCAATGTGAGAAAAGGTATAGCCTGTTCGGCCGCGGGAGCGGTATGCTGGGGGCTTTCCGGCGTGTGCAGCCAGTATCTCTTTACATATTACGAGCTCGACGCCGGCTGGCTGACTGCCGTCAGGATGCTGCTCTCGGGCGTTGCCCTGCTCGCCTTTGCCCTGCCCTCCGGCCCCAGGCATATGACGGGTATCTTCCGTTCGCGCACGGACGTGCTCTGGCTGCTGGCCTTTGCGCTTGTCGGCCTGCTGCTCTGCCAGTACACCTTTCTCGCGGCCATCGAGCACTCCAACTCCGCCACAGCCACGGTACTGCAAAGCCTCAACGTTGTGATGATGGCGCTGCTTATGGCGGTAAGACACCGCCGCGGCCTGCGCCGCAGCCAGGTGCTGGCTCTGCTTTTCGCCGTTGGCGGGACGTTCCTTGTCGCAACACACGGCAACCCTTCGGCCATGGTAATCTCCGGGGCCGGTCTGGCCTTCGGCCTCATATCAGCGCTGGGTGTCGTCACCTATACCCTGCTGTCCCGTCCTATAATTGAACGCTGGGGCAACGCGCTTGTAACCGGCTGGGGCATGCTCATCGGCGGTGCCGTGCTTGGGACAGCCACCCGGGTGTGGCTTATCCCGGCCAATCTGGATCTTATGGCGGTACTGCTCATCGCTGTTATAGTCATCGTGGGCACTGCCGGAGGCTTCTCCGTGTTTCTCCAGGGCGTCAAATACGTGGGTCCGGAGAAGGCCACACTCATAGGCTGCATTGAGCCCGCCACGGCCACCGCCCTCTCCGCGCTCTGGCTGCACACCTCATTCGGCACCGCCGAGATCGCCGGTTTCATCCTCATCATGCTTACTGTTTTCCTCTCCGCCGGCGGAGGCGGTCAACATGAAATAACGTAAGCCGCGCCTCCCGCTCTCACCGGGAGGCGTTTTTCACTTGACGGGCCGTGCGTTTGGATTTACAATAGATGATGTCTAATTATAGCTGGGAGGCTGAGCTTTTGAAACGCAAAAAACACCGGGCCAACGTCGCGCCGATTTACATATTTATACTGGCATGGCTGGTCTGTTCGCTGATATTCAAGATGTATACCATGGCGGGGCTGATGGCCAGCCTGGTAATATCCGCAGCCGCTGCCATCGGCAGCTCCTATTTGCTGGCCAAATTCCGCGGCAGCAAGGCCCAGGATACCGAGCCTGAGCCCGAGGTCAAGGAGCGCCCCAAAAAACAAAAGCCCAAGGAGCCGGAAAAGCCGCTTGACCCGGAGGTCGCGGCTGTGGTGGAAGAGGGCCACATGGCGATAAAGGAGATGGGCCGCCTCTACAGCTCCATCCAGTCGCCTGAAGTGCGCGAGCGGATAAACGAGCTGATGCGCATTTCGGACAAGATCATCCAGGACGCCGTGGACGATCCGTCCGACGTGCCGGAAATACGCAAGTTCCTCGACTACTACCTGCCGACAACTATCAAACTGCTCAACGCCTACGACCGCATGAGCGGACAGGGCATTGAAGGCGAAAACCTGACCAAGAGCATGAACAGCATCGAGGAGATGCTGGACACCGCGGTTGACGCCTTCAAGAAGCAGCTGGACAGCCTCTTCGAGGACCAGGCGCTGGATATTGAAACCGACATATCGGTCATGAACCGTATGCTCGAGCGCGAGGGGCTTACCGGAGATGACGAGCAGGACACCATAATAAAGGCCGCGCGCGGCGCGCAGGCCCAGGCACAGGAAAAGTAAACCGGAAAGGATTTGGACAAAATGGAAGAAAACAAGGAGTTTATCCCCTCCCTCACGCTCGATCCCAATGCCGCAGCGGCACAGGCCGCGCCGGATATGAGCTTTGAAGAGCCCACCGCGGAAGCCGTCGCTCCCGCCAAAAAGGAGGAAGTCCCCCCCGAAAAGCTGGAGTTTGAGCGCCTCTCCCCCGCCGAGCAGGCCGCCGTGCGTGAGTTTGCCGGCCAGATCGACGTCACCAACAGCGAACAGATCCTCAACTACGGCTCCGCCGCGCAGAAGAACATCGCCGACTTCTCCGGCGCTGCGCTCAGCAAGGTGCGCACCAAGGACCTGGGCGAGATCGGCGACGAGCTCTCCGACCTGGTGGTGGAGCTGCAGGGGCTGAACTTTGAGGAAAACGAGAAAAAGGGCTTCCTCGGCTTCTTTAAGAAGCAGCGTCAAAGCATAGCCGCACTCAAGGCGCAGTATGACCAGGCTGAGGACAATGTGGACAAGATAACGGCCGAACTGGAGAAGCACGAAGTAACGCTGATGAAGGACATCGCCATGATGGACAAGATGTACGAGAAGAATCAGCAGTACTACAAGGAGCTGACCATGTACATCCTGGCCGGCAAGCTCAAGTGCAAGGAGCTGCGCGAGAATGAGCTGCCGGAGTACCAGGCCAGGGCCCGTGAGAGCGGCAAGGCCGAGGACGCCCAGGCCGCCAATGACTTCGCCAATATGATAGGCCGCTTCGAGAAGAAGCTGCACGACCTGGAGCTGACGCGTATGGTGTCCATCCAGATGGCGCCGCAGATACGCATGATACAGTCCAACGACTCCGTCATGGCGGAGAAGATCCGCTCCTCCATCGTGAACACCATCCCGCTCTGGAAGAGCCAGATGGTCATGGCGCTGACGCTGCACCACAGCCAGCAGGCCATGGAGGCGCAGCGCGAGGTGAACGACGTGACAAACCGCCTGCTGCAGCAGAACGCCGAGAAGCTGCACCAGGGCAGCGTTGAAATAGCCAAAGAGGCCGAGCGCGGCATCGTTGACATAGAGACGCTGCAAAAGACGAACCAGGAGCTCATATCCACCCTGGAAGAGGTTCGCCAGATCCAGGCCGACGGCGCTGCCAAGCGTGCCGAGGCCGAGGTCGAGCTGGGCCGCATTGAGGGCGAGCTCAAACAGAAGCTGCTTGAACTGAGAGGTTGACGCAAGTAAATGAGCTTTTTTAAAAAACCAGTGACTGCAATCCTGCTTGCCGTAATACTGTGCTCCGGTATTCTCATGGTGAATACACAGGTCAAGCTGGGCAACGAAGTCGATGCGGTGGAGGACGCCTTCTTCAACAATGTCGAAGGACAGCGCAGCATATATACCCGCCTGCTTGAAAAGCTCCAGGCCGTCAACGGTGTATGGACCATTCTCAACCGCTATGACAGCGACGCCGCTCAGGAACTGGCCAACGAGCAGGACTACCTGCAGTGGGCATGCGAAAGCACCTCTATAAACAGCATGTATTACGCGAATGAGGACCTCAATGCGGAATTCAGCAGTGCCCTGCGCACGCTTGAGGGATATGAGCTGACGGAGGACGAGCAGGCCGACCTGGACAGCTACGTTGAGACATACAACGGCGCGCAGAAGATGATAGAGGAGAACAGCTACAACAGCCAGGTACTGGATTTCACTCGCTCCACCTATAACAAATTCCCGACCAAGGAGCTGGCCACTTTTGCCGGCGTATACCCGCCTGACACGTTCAGCTGATGCCTATGAGAAAGTATTTTTCCGCGCTTCTGGCGCTCATGCTTATTCTCGCCCTCTCCTGCGGCGCCCTGGCCGACAGCGGCGCGCTCGAGCCCAGCGAGGACTTCTACGTAAACGACCAGGCCGGGACGCTGTCTGCGAGCACCAAGGAGCTCATAGACAACGCTTCCGGGCCGCTGGAACAGGAGTGCGACGGCGCCCAGATAGTTGTCGTCACGATAAACTATCTGCCCAGCGGCTATGACAGCGAGCAGTACGCCTGGCAGCTCTTCAACGACTGGGGCGTCGGCAGCGATACCGCCAACAATGGCATGCTGCTGCTCCACGTCGTGCAGGAGGACCGCGGCTGGCTCGCAGTCGGCCAGGGTCTGACAAATCAAATCTCTACTGACGAGATAAACGGCCTTCTCGACGATTATTTCTGGCCGTTGTCAGACGCCGGGCAGTATGACGAAGCTGTCGCATCACTCTTCCCGCACCTCATCGACATATATGAGGAGATTTACAGCGTCGAGCTCTACGGCGGCACGTCGGATACAAACCAGGGCTATGTCGAGCCCTACCCCGGCTACGACGACTACTACTATGAGAGCCAGAGCCGCGGCGGTTCCATTTATGTTACGGTATTCGTCATTCTGGCGGCGCTGATTGTGCTCTCCGCCGTCATAGGGTCGGTCGGCGGCGCCGGCAGGCGCAGGCGCTACGGCGGCATGCCCATGTTCTTCTTCTGCGGCGGCCCGAGAGGGCCCAGAGGCCCGCGTCCGCCTCGCGGTCCAGGCCCGCGCCCGCC
>OLRU01000473.1_pt1 | contig 46439 bp, 32 predicted proteins | sample 1672961 | NCBI WGS metagenome assembly OLRU01 (sample SAMEA3136741, study PRJEB25190) | human gut metagenome | biome: human gut; feature: human-associated habitat; material: faeces | place: Austria | collected 2013
GATAGCTCGCTTATGCTTAGCACAGTAGTGTTATCGAACGAGAACCAAACTTGCCTAGGTTGGGAAGCTCCCACCTCTACAGGTGGGGGAGGATGTCACAGGAAATATGTTACAGTATAATTAAAATAGCTGTATAAGTAGAAAGTCGAGATATTGTAGTAAGCTAATTGAAACTTTTGCAGTATAAAGGAGAGAAAACAATGGACGAAGAAAGAAGAAATGGTTCGAATTGGGATGACAAAACGATTCCATTAGAGGAAGAACAGACTGTTCCGCTTAGAGAGAATATAGTGTTTTCAAATCAAGTTAGAAAGCCAAAACTGAAACATGCACGATCCTCTAATGAACGATCGTCGTACAATCAATCACAGGGAAATCGACCTCCCTATGGGCAATCACAGGATTCACAATCTTGGGTTGATCCGCACAGTCGGAATCCATATCAGCAAGGTGGGCAGAATCCGTATAGTGGCAATAATAATCCATATCAACAGAGCAATCAAAACCCCTATGGTCGGCAACCGTATCCACCGATGGGTCAAAATCCCTATAGCCAGCAGAGCAATCAAAATCCTTATAATCATCAACCGTACCCACAAGGGAATTTCAATGCCTATGGTTCACAGTCATATCCACAAGGGAATTCCAATGTCTATGGACAGCAGTCAAATTTACAGGGAGAGCCAATTTCATATGATCAGCCGTCTTATATACAGACTCCAGTAAAGGTGCGTTCAAAAATGCTATTTATTATAGCAGGAGCATTGATTGTAATATTATTTTTAGGAGGGCTGGCGATTGGACTGATTTCCTCAAATAAAAGTGGAACACAGGCTAATAAAAATAGTCAAAACGCAGAACAGGGAGATTCATCTAAGACTCTGGTACAAAATGGCGACTTTGATACTGTAGTAACAGTGAAAAGTAAAGATATTGATAATATTAAGCTTTTTAAAGAACCGGGAGGAAAGAAAAAAGCAGGAAAAGTACAGGAAGGAGTTCCCTGTGCGCTATTACAGGAAAAAACGGTAGATGGAGAAAAATGGGCAAAAATTGATTTTTGTAATCGTCAGGGATGGTGCCGGATGGACAGACTTCGGACGATCTCTGGAGAGACATGCTATTTTTATGTAAAGGAAAATAGTAATGAAAATACTGTCTTTGTAAATGAGCGAGCAATTAAATTACATACAGGAGCTGGACAGGATACAGATATTGCAGCTACCGATGTTAAATACGGAACGGAACTAACCATCTCAAAAGTCGAAGATGGATGGGGAAGAACAAATTATCAAAATAAGGAATGTTGGATTGATATGAATGTTGTCGGATTCTATACATCAAAATACTGGCAAGTAGAAAGATGTGATGGAAGTAAGAATGGTATCAAGCTTCGAAAATCATCTACGGAAGATAGCGAACAGCTTACAACTGTTCCATTATGCACGAAATTTCAATCTTCTGATTGCAGAAATGGATGGGCAAGGTTCACATATGGCGGAAAAACAGGTTGGTTAAAACTTCATTATGCAACACCATGTGGAAGTAGTAAGGGGCTTAGTTTTAGCGAAGATGAAAATAACTTCTAAGTTGCCGCATGCGAAGGAGACGCCACTAGAAAAAGAAATAACCTATATTTGTGACTTTCGTCACGGCAGGTTGAATGTCGCTTAAACGCTCGCATTCAACCATTGTTTCCAGGCCACAAATATAGGTTGTTTTTCTTAATCAGAGTTTTTATAATTTGCATTAACCCCTCGTTGTCGTAAGTAAAGCGCTTTTTTTGTTTTACATGTGTTGTGTTTATTTATGAAAAATAATTTTTGGGAACAAGTGTGTATTTTGATAACGTTGCCAGGAAAAAATGAAATGTGATAAACATATATAAATAGTAGGAAAATGAGAATGGGATTTTTTGAAAAGTATTTAAAATGAAATAGAAAAAAGATATTTTTGATAATATTATCAAGAAAGCAAGTAAGAAATAGAAATAAAACTGTAAAAAATTTACTTAAACAAATTGCATTTTGGACAAGATTATTATAGAATGAAAAAGACTATTTAAATCACAATCTGGTAGTTCACAGAAAAATAAATTTTAAATAGTTAGAATGAAAGAGAAAGAGACAGGAAAGATGAAGAATCAAAACAACACAGCACAAAGTGCGGAAAAGCAGAGCTTTCTACAAAAAAAGAATGTAGAGATTTCTTTTAAGAGATATGCGATTGATGCGATGGGAGCGATGGCTCTTGGATTATTTGCGTCTCTCTTAATTGGAACGATTATTAAGACACTGGCAGAGAATGTAGGAACAACTGGCATGATGGCAGCACTGGCAGCGATTACGGATACAGGAGAATTGGCAGCAAAGGTTGCCGGACTTAGTATGCTGAACCGATTCTGCTGGATTTTATGGCAAATTGGTAACTATGCAACGATGGTAACAGGTGTTGCGATGGCGGCAGCGATTGGTTATGCGTTAGATGCACCTCCATTGGTACTGTTTTCTTTATGTGCAGTCGGTCAGGCAACGAATACATTAGGCGGCTCCGGTGGGCCATTGGCTGTATTATTTGTAGCGATTATTGCCTGCGAGGCAGGGAAGCTTGTCTCTAAAGAGACGAAGATTGATATTTTAGTAACTCCGGCGGTAACGATTATTGTTGGTGTAGGATGTGCGATGGTACTGGCACCGATTTTTAAGACAATTTGTGACTCGCTTGGAACATTTATCGGATGGGCAACAAATTTACAGCCATTCTTTATGGGAATCATTATTTCTGTTGTCGTTGGTGTTGTCCTCACTCTGCCGATTAGTTCTGCGGCAATCTGTGCGGCAGTTGGTATCAGCGGCGGTGCTGTCATTGCGGGAGTAGTAGATGGCAGTATTTCTATGGAAGTGTGGAATGGTCTTGCGCTTGCAGGAGGAGCAGCAACAGTAGGCTGCTGCTGTAATATGCTTGGATTTGCTGTAATCAGCTACCCGGATAACGGAGTAGGAGGGCTTGTAGCACAGGGGCTTGGAACATCCATGCTACAGGTGCCAAACCTGATGCGTAAACCTGTTTTATGGATACCGCCAGTACTTACTTCTGCAATCTTAGGCCCCGTTGCAACCTGTATTTTTCAACTTCGTAATAACGGAGCAGCGATTTCTTCCGGTATGGGAACTGCCGGTTTAGTAGGTCCGATCGGAATCATCACAGGCTGGTCAAATATGCCAAAGGGATATGCCCCTGGAGCCTTTGACTGGGTCGGCATGATTTTAGTCTGCTTTATACTCCCTGTCGTTTTAAGCTGGGCGATTGGAAAGTTCATGCGAAAGAAAGGCTGGATTAAAGAAGGAGACTTGAAGGTTGATTTAGGTTAGAAAGTTTGAAAAAATAGCTTATCGTCCATATACTATATTTGCCTTCGAAAGGAGAAAAGTTCTGATACTTGGTAAATCTAATTTGTTGTATTAGAAATAGGCGGCCGCTGTAGATATAGATATTCTATCGAATTGCTCAAAAAATGTGGAAAAGAACCCCTAAAAAATTTGTTGAATTTTGTGACTTTGTGCTGTGGGATTTTGACCATAGAAACTTCGCATTCGTTTTTGCTGCCTTAGCAGGTCGAAAAAAGCTCCAGTGGAGGTTTTGAGAGCAAGCTTCTGCTTGATTGGGCAAAATGGAGCGTTTAGCACAATGGAACAAAATCAATAAATTTTTTAGGGATTCTTGTTGATAATTCTTCTGGCAATCCGGCTACTATTCTTCTCGCAGCGTCTCCCTTGCCTGTGGCAACTCAGAAGTTCCTAAAGTGTTTTTCCAAGCGATTAAGAACTCCATACAATAACGCTGCAATCAGGCAAAGCAATACAATAGAGAGCATCACCCAGTCCATTTTAAAAACTTGTGATCCATATATGATAAGATAGCCAAGACCTTCTTTGGCGGCGAGAAATTCTCCAATAACAACACCGATTAGGCAAAGGCCAATATCAACTTTCAGAATGCTTAAAATCGTTGGCAGGTTCATCGGCAAGATCACTTTCGTCAGGCAGTCTGCCTGACTGCCATGAAGTGTTCGGATCAGCTTTAATTTATCCGGGTCGGTAGACATAAAGCTTGTAAAAAGGTTTAAGATACTTCCGAATATGGCAACGGATATCGCTGTTACAATAATTGTTTTCATATTGTTGCCAAGCCATACGATAAAGATAGGAGCCATAGCGGATTTTGGCAGGCTGTTTAAGATGACAAAGTAAGGCTCTAATATCTCACTTAGCGTATTGTTCCACCAAAGGAGAATGGCAGTGAAAAGACTTACTGCGGTAACGAGAAAAAAGCTTGCAAAAGTTTCTGCAAGAGTGATTCCTAAGTGTTTTAAAAGCTGGCCGTTAAGAAGAAGTTCTTTGCCAGAAGCAAGCATTCGTGAAGGGCTGCTAAAGATGAACGCATTGATTATTCCGGCACGAGAAGTGATTTCCCAGAGAATAATAAAAAATATAAATAAAAAAAGCTGAAAGAACAGGACAAACTGCTTATGTTGTCTTGTTCTTTTCATATATAGAAGCTGTTCTTTTGAGATTTCATTCATCGGCTTTTAACTCCTTCCATATCTGGTTAAAATACTCCTGAAACTTTGGGTGGATGCGTGCTTCTTTTGAAGAAAGTTTTTTGTTTGTTTTAAAGTCAATTGTGACAATCTTACGAATGTGGCCTGGACGTTTTCCGAGAACGATAATACGGTCAGCGATACTGATGGCTTCGGATAAATCATGCGTGACAAGCAGCGTGGTAACGCCGCTTTGACGGATAATTTTTGCGATGTCATCGGATACATCAAGGCGGGTCTGGTAATCTAGCGCACTGAAAGGTTCATCAAGGAGAAGAAACTCTGGTTTTAAGGCGAGAGTTCGAATTAGAGCAGCTCGCTGGCGCATACCTCCGGAAAGTTCTCTTGGATAGGAGGATGCAAAGTCAGCAATTCCATATTGACGCATCAGTTTTTGTACATATTCGAGATTTTTTTCGGTAAGCCGGTGTTGTATTTCAAGGCCTAAAATGATATTTTTATATATAGTTCTATGCTCTAATAAATGGTCTTTTTGCAGCATGTAGCCGATAGCGGGTGTTTTATTACAGGCTGGATAGAGGAGACTGCCGGTTTCAATGGGAATCAGTCCGGCAATCAGCTCTAAAAGTGTAGATTTTCCACAGCCGGATGGGCCTGCAATTGCTGCAAATTCACCAGGGAAAAGGTCAAAATGAATGTCTCTTAATGCCGGTGTTTCACCACTATTTGTATGGTAAGTGTGTGAAAGACTGCGGACGGACAGAAAAGGTTTTGTTTGTGGCAAAGCTGTTCATTCCTTTTTTCGCGAGGTATAATTTAACATATGCAAAGGAGGAACCAAAGTGATATATTTCATGATCATAGCATCAATAATTGTGGCAGATAAGATATTAAAAGAATATTTTAAAAGTTCATTTCAGGGAAAACATCGGGAAGTACGGACAAAAGGTAATGGATTTGGAGTAAGAAAGGAAGCAGGAAAGCAAAAGGTAAAGGAAAATTTGTTTAGAAAGAAAGAACAAAATAAAGCAGAATTGAAACAGAAGAGAAATAATAAAGAGAAAAATGATTGGAAAAATATTGGAGAAGGGAATTGGAGAGAGTATTTATCTCCAACGATTGAATTGTTAGAGAATAAGGGGGCGGCAAGTGGCATCATGGCGAAACATCCGAAAATATTAAAAATAATATCTGCCGCCATGCTCTGCTTTTGTGCGTTAGCGTTAGGAAAGGAACGACAAAAAGGAAAGACTACAATGACAGGAATCGGCTATGCGTTACTTCTTGGAGGAGGTATCAGTAATTTTATAGACAGGATGAAAAAGGGTTCGGTAACGGACTATGTACGTTTTCCTAAATTTCCAGTAAAAAAGATTAGTGAGCTGGTATTTAATCTCAGTGATTTTGGCATATTTGCAGGAGTATTTTGTCTGTTGTTTCGAAAAAAATAGGGGAAAAGGGAGGGTTATTCTGAAGCTTCAGGCAGGTATGATTCTGTCTATTATTTAAAAGATAGAGAAAAAATAGAAAGTTATTGCAAAAGTTTAGAACGGCATGATTTTATATATTATTTCTCCAAAAGCAGAGAAAAGGAACTGCAAAAAGAAAAGTAAAAGAAGCATAAAAAGTGAGAATAAGCACGAAGTTATCGGATAATAAAAAATATTTTCAGAAAATAGGAAGAAACAGAGGGAAGAGCAGAATATGGCCGGAAATTGTGCAGAATAGCCAATGAAATATACATAAATTTACAAACAATAGAAGGGTGAAAAATGCAGGTGGATAAGAAAATACAGTTATCCACGGGAGAAAAAGCTGAAAAATGTCGATAAACAGACTTATCCACTAAGTTATCCACATTATCCACAGTGGAAAAACAAAGGGAAAGAATGGAAAAACATCGTCAATATAAAACATCTGTTTTGTGCGATTTTTTAAAATAATACATTGCCAGAATGCAGAATTGTTGGTATAATAATTATAATATAAGAAAAAGGAGTGTGATCGTATGCGTTACATTATTTACGGCAAAAATCTGGAGGTAACAGAAGGATTAAAGCAGGCTGTACACGATAAGTTCAGTAAGCTGGAGAAGTTCTTTACACCAGAGACAGAAGTTCAGGTCACATTAAGCGTGCAGAAAGATAACCAGATCGTAGAAGCTACGATTCCTATGAAAGGAACTATTTTAAGGGTGGAACCTAACAGCACAGATATGTATGTTTCTATTGATATGGCAGTTGATTTACTCGAACGCATGATTCGTAAGTATAAAACAAAGATTTCCAAGTACGGAAAGGGAGAGTTAAAGTTTAATGATGAGTTCATGGAAGAAGATGTGGACAATCATGAGACAGTAACTATCACAAAGAGTAAGAGATTTGCGATCAAGCCGATGGATGTTGAAGAAGCCTGCGTACAGATGGAACTGTTAGGACATAATTTCTTCGTATTCCGTAATGCAGAGACTTTCGAAGTGAATGTTGTTTATAAGAGAAAAGATAAAACATATGGTCTGATTGAACCAGAATTTTAGAAAATTAAGCGGAAATTCCTGGTGCTTAATTGCCGGGTATGTCACAAGACAGTTCCATTATTAAGTTTCGACAGGATAAAGGAATGTATTTTTTAGATTCTGGATATGAGATACTATTGAAGCAATACATGGAATTATTAACGAAGGAAGAAGGCAGATATTTTCTATCTGCCTTCCCTTTTTCTGCATATTATTCTGTATATTAAGGGGATTAAAGCTTGAAAAGAGTTTCTATCAATGTTACAATATAAGCTGTATGTTTAAAATGAGCGTACAGTATCTATTAAGATAATCATACCATATAGGAGGTAAATATGGGTTTAGTTGATAAACTTTTTGGAAATAAAAGTGAAAAAGAAATCAAGAGAATCGAAAAGTATGTAGATGCCATCGAAGCTCTTGACGAGAAGATGCAGGCATTAAGTGATGAAGAACTTCGTGCAAAGACACAGGAATTTAAAGACCGTCTGGCAGCAGGCGAAACACTCGATGACCTTTTAGTAGAAGCGTTTGCTGTAGTAAGAGAGGCAGCAGACCGTACCATCCACCTGAAACACTATCGTGTACAGCTTATGGGTGGTATTATTCTGCACCAGGGACGTATCGCTGAGATGAAGACTGGTGAAGGTAAGACATTAGTTTCTACACTTCCAGCATACTTGAATGCTCTTGAAGGAAAGGGCGTTCACATCGTTACAGTTAATGATTACTTAGCAAAGCGTGATGCAAACTGGATGGGACAGGTTCACCAGTTCTTAGGTTTAAGTGTTGGTGTTATCTTAAATAGCTATGATAATGCAGAACGCCAGGCAGCTTATAACTGTGATATTACTTATATTACTAATAATGAATTAGGTTTCGATTATCTTCGTGACAACATGGTTATTTACAAGAAAGATCTTGTACAGAGAGAACTGAATTATGCCATTGTCGATGAGGTCGATTCCGTATTGATTGATGAGGCAAGAACCCCGCTTATCATTTCCGGTCAGAGTGGTAAGTCCACAGACCTTTACAAAGCATGTGATGTACTTGCAAGACAGATGCAGCGTGGTACTTCTGATGGTGAACTGTCTAAGATTGATGCCATCATGGGGATTGATATCGAAGAAGATGGAGACTTCCTCGTTAACGAGAAAGATAAGCAGGTTATGCTTACGACAGAAGGTGTGAAGAAAGTAGAACAGTTCTTCCACATTAAGAACCTTGCAGATGCAGAGAACTTAGAGATTCAGCATAACATTATCCTTGCTCTTCGTGCACATAATCTTATGTTCCGCGACAGAGATTACGTAGTAAAAGATAACGAAGTGCTTATCGTTGATGAGTTTACCGGACGTATCATGCCAGGCCGTCGTTATTCTGATGGTTTACATCAGGCAATCGAGGCAAAGGAACATGTAAAGGTTAACAGAGAGTCTAAGACACTTGCTACGATCACATTCCAGAACTTCTTTAATAAGTATAAGAAGAAAGCCGGTATGACTGGTACAGCTATGACAGAGGACAAGGAGTTCATGGATATTTATGGAATGGACGTAGTTGAGATTCCTACAAATAAGCCAATGATTCGTGTGGATCATGAAGATGCCATCTACATGACAAAGAAAGAAAAGTTAAATGCTGTTATCAATGATATTGTAGAATCCCACAAGAAGGGGCAGCCAGTCTTGGTTGGTACCATTAATATCGATACATCTGAAGAAGTAAGCGAACTCTTAAGCAAGAGGGGAATCAAGCATAATGTACTGAATGCGAAGTTCCATGAATTAGAGGCGGAGATTGTTTCCCATGCCGGTGAAAGAGGAGCTGTTACAATCGCAACAAACATGGCTGGCCGTGGTACCGACATCAAGCTTGAAGATGGTGTTGCAGAACTTGGCGGTTTAAAGATTATCGGTACAGAAAGACATGAGAGTAGACGAATTGATAACCAGTTACGTGGTCGTGCCGGTCGTCAGGGTGACCCAGGTGAATCTAAGTTCTACTTATCTCTTGAAGATGATTTAATGCGTCTGTTCGGTTCTGAGAGAATGATGGGTGTCTATAAGGCATTAAAGATTCCGGAAGGTGAAGAGATTCAGCATAAGACAATCACAAAACAGATTGAAAAGGCACAGAAGAAGATTGAGAACAACAACTTCGGTATCCGTCGTAATCTTCTCGATTATGACCAGGTGAACAATGATCAGAGAGAGGTTATTTACGCAGAAAGACGCCGTGTATTGAATGGTGAGAGCATGCGTGATGTTGTTTACAAGATGATTAAAGACGTTGTTGCTGACGATGTGAACATGGTCGCAGGCGAGCAGCCATTAAAAGAGTTAAATCTTGTAGAACTGAACGAGTCTTTAAGAAGAAAGATTCCATTAGAGCCAATCACTCTTACAGATGAAGAAAAAGAGAAGAACGACAAAGAAGCTCTGATCTCTCGTCTGCAGGATGAAGCAATGAAGGTTTACCATAAGAAAGAAAAAGACTTCAACGAATTTGCCAAAGTTAATGTGCCAGAGGAAGGTGTCGAACTTGGCGAAGAAGATGCAGCAATCTTTAACGATGGTATCCGTGAGGTAGAGAGGGTTATCCTTCTTAAAGTTATTGACAGTAAGTGGATGAACCACATTGATGATATGGATCAGCTCCGTGAGAGTATCGGACTTCAGTCCTACGCACAGAAAGACCCAGTTGTTCAGTATAAATTCCTTGGATACGATATGTTTGAGGAGATGACAAAGAACATTCGTCACGATACTGTTGGTGCATTAATGCACGTTCAGATTGAGCAGAAGGTTGAGAGAAAACAGGTTGCAAGAGCAACAGGTACAAACAAGGATGAGCTTGTGGAAAGAGGACCTTACCGCAGAAAAGAAGCAAAAATCGGACGTAATGCACCATGTCCATGCGGCAGCGGAAAGAAATATAAAAACTGCTGCGGAAGATTTGCAAATTAGTGTGTGCTTGGAAAGACATTTTTAAAACGCGCTCCGCGCAGGAAAAGTTTTGCACAGTGAATATTTTGCAGCAGATGCAGAGAATGCACCTGCGAAGGAATAGGCACTGTGCCTTTCTTTATCATATACATGGAACTATTCAAATATACAGATAACTACAGGTAATCGTTCTAAAAGATTTCAGGATGAATAAACGTCCTTGAGAAGTTATACTGAATGATTGCAGGTTTTTATATTTTGTCTACATTTTATATAATAGAGAGGGTTTTATAATTGGTTGAATTAGAACAATACAAATTTACGGTAAATCAATATAAAGAGCCGATGAAAGAGCTTGGCGTTTCTCTGGCACTTTCTCATAAGCATGAGCAGATTAAAGAATTAGAAAGTGAAATGCGGGAAGAGGGGTTCTGGAATGACCCGGACAAGGCACAGGAAGTTACCAGAAAAGTTAAAAATCTCAAAGATACCGTTTCTGCCTATCATGCATTAGAATTAACGCTGGATGATGTTTCTACCATGATTGAACTTGGTAATGAAGAAAATGATGCCAGTGTGATTCCAGATATTGAAGAATTACTTGGAGAATTTGAGATAGAATTTGATAATTTAAAGATTCAGACACTTTTATCTGGTGAGTATGATAAAAATAATGCGATTGTTACCCTTCATGCAGGTGCAGGAGGAACGGAATCCTGTGACTGGGCAGGAATGCTTTACCGAATGTATAGCAAATGGGCGGATAGTCACGGCTTTAAGACAGAAGTTCTTGATTATCTCGATGGAGATGAGGCAGGAATCAAATCCATTACATTTGAAGTAAATGGGGAGAATGCTTACGGATACTTAAAGTCTGAGAGAGGAGTACACCGTCTTGTGAGAATTTCCCCATTTAATGCAGCAGGAAAGAGACAGACTTCTTTTGCATCCTGTGATGTTATGCCGGATATTGAAGAAGATTTATCAGTAGAGATTGCTGATGAAGATATCCGTATTGATACCTACCGTGCCAGTGGAGCAGGTGGACAGCACATTAACAAGACAGATTCGGCTATCCGTATTACCCATATTCCTACTGGTGTTGTCGTACAGTGCCAGAATGAGCGTTCCCAGCACAAGAACAAGGATAAGGCGATGCAGATGTTAAAGGCAAAGCTGTATCTGATTAAGGAGCAGGAAAACCGGGAAAAATTATCAGATATCCGTGGTGAAGTGTCCGATAATGGCTGGGGTAACCAGATTCGTTCCTACGTTATGCAGCCATATACTATGGTAAAAGACCACAGAACCGGAGAAGAGACCGGTAATGTGCAGAGCGTGATGGACGGCAACCTAGATGCATTTATGAATGCATACCTTCGCTGGATCACAACCCCAAAGAAGGCTTAAAATGAAAATTACAGACATAAGGAGCAGACAGAATAATGGATATTATAAAAAAACTGGCGCAGGAACTTGCGATTAAAGAAGAACAGGCGAAAGCAGCAGTACAGCTTATTGACGAGGGAAATACGATTCCGTTTATCGCCAGATACCGTAAAGAAATGACAGGAGCTCTTAATGACGAGACACTCCGTAATTTACATGAACGCCTTCTCTATCTTCGCAACTTAGAGGAGAAAAAAGAGCAGGTAATCAATGCGATTACAGATCAGGGTAAGATGACAGAAGATTTAAAGAAAAAGATTCTCTCAGCAGAAACTCTGGTAGCAGTAGATGACTTATACCGCCCATATCGCCCGAAAAAGCAGACAAGAGCGACAAAAGCGAAGGAAAAGGGCTTAGAGCCATTGGCTAATATTCTTCTTTTACAGAAGACAACAAAAAGCATGGAAGAAGAAGCAGCAGCCTTTGTGAACGCAGAAAAAGGTGTGGCAAACGCAAAAGAAGCGATTGCCGGAGCCAAGGATATCATTGCGGAAATGATTGCAGATATGGCAGATTATCGTAAAAGCATCCGTAACTGTACGATGAAACAGGGAAGTCTTGTTGTAAAAGCAAAAGATGAGAAAGCAGAATCTGTATACGAAATGTATTACGATTTCAGAGAGCCACTTTCTAAAGTTACGGGATATCGGGTTCTTGCGATTAACCGTGGAGAAAAAGAAAAGTTCCTTACTGTTAAGGTAGAGGCACCAGATGTGCAGATTGTCAATGCATTAAATAAAACAATGGTGAAGGATAATCTAAATACAAAAGCACTCATGGAAGAAGCGATACTTGATGCATACAATCGACTCATTGCCCCATCCATCGAAAGAGATATTCGAAGTGAAATTACAGAAAAAGCACAGGAAGGTGCCATTACTGTCTTTGGAAAGAATTTAACACAGCTTCTCATGCAGCCGCCAATGGAAGGAAGAACAGTTTTAGGATGGGACCCTGCATTCCGTACTGGATGTAAACTTGCTGTGGTAGATCCTACGGGTAAGGTGTTAGATACCGTTGTTGTATACCCAACTGCACCACAGTGTAAGGTAGAACAGGCCAAGAAAACGGTACATGATATGATTAAGAAATACAATGTTTCTGTAATCAGTGTGGGAAATGGTACTGCCTGCCGTGAATCAGAACAGGTTATCACAGAACTGATCAGGGAAATACCAGAACAGGTTGCTTACGTTATTGTAAATGAAGCAGGCGCATCTGTTTATTCTGCAAGTAAGCTCGCAACCGAAGAGTTCCCGGAATTTGATGTAGGACAAAGAAGTGCGGCCTCTATCGCCCGAAGATTGCAGGACCCGTTGGCAGAGCTTGTAAAGATTGAGCCAAAAGCAATTGGTGTTGGACAGTATCAGCATGATATGAACCAGAAGCGATTAGAAGAAGCGTTAAATGGTGTTGTTGAGGACTGTGTAAATAAAGTCGGTGTTGACTTAAATACTGCTTCCGTCCCATTGCTTTCTTACATTGCCGGAATCAGCAAGGCAGTTGCGAAAAATATTGTTGCTTACCGTGAGGAAAATGGGCGTTTCCACACCAGAAAAGAACTCTTAAAAGTGCCAAAGCTTGGACCAAAAGCATTTTTACAGTGTGCAGGTTTCTTAAGAATCCCTGGTGGAGAAGAACCACTTGATAATACAAGCGTACATCCAGAGTCCTACGAGGCAGCGACAAAGTTATTAAATGATTTAGGCTACACATCAGAAAGCATCCGTGGCGGTGGTCTTAGCTCTCTTAATTCTCAGATTAAAGATGAAAAAGGATTGGCAGAAAATCTTGGCATTGGTGAGATGACACTTCACGATATTATAGAAGAATTAGAAAAGCCAGGAAGAGATCCACGTAGTGAAATGCCAAAGCCGATACTTAGAACAGATGTTCTTGAGATGAAAGACTTAAAAGAAGGCATGGTCTTAAAAGGAACGGTCCGCAATGTTATTGATTTCGGTGCCTTTGTAGATATTGGCGTGCATCAGGATGGTTTAGTACACATTTCCCAGATGACAGATCGTTACATTAAGCATCCGCTTGAAGTAGTCAGTGTGGGAGATATTATAGATGTGCAGGTAATGAGCGTGGATTTAAACAAAAAGAGAATCCAGCTTACGATGAAGATTGACCACAACAAGTAAGGCTGTGGTCACAATAGGAGGGGCAAAACGTGAAGAGTTTTGAAAAAATAAGCAAGATGAATCTTGCAGAACTCGACAGACCAGTTGGGGTCGGAGAGGAAGAATTAGAAACAGAAACTACCGGAGCGGCTGGAAATCACAGTGTCAGTGATGCGGAAAAGGCAGGAACACCCGGTGCAGATGACTTAGAAACTTCTATAAATATGTCAGCGGCAGTTTCCGATAATGAAGAAGAAAAGCAGCCAGAGGAATTAGAAAAAAAAGTGATGATGGAGCCACAGGGGAAGCATTATCGCATTGATGCAGACATTACACAGTCGGCACTGAATACCTTCCTTTTTGGGCATACGTATCGTCAGCCTTTGATGATTCTTGTCACTGTTTTAGCAATTGCATGGCCGATTGCCGTTATCGTTAAAAAACAGGGTAATATTGCTATGCCATTAATCTGTTCCTTATTTATTCTGATATGGATTCCATTTACGACATATCTTCGTGCCAAGAATGCAAGGAAGTTAAATCCAATCTATGAGCAGACATTCCATTACATGCTTGACGAGTGGGGCTTACATCTGGAATTATCAGAAAATGCGATTGATGTGGAGTGGAAGAAAGTAACAAAGATAATTTTCTATAAATCCGTTGCGGTTATTTATACCGGAAAGAATAATGCTTTCCTGATTCCTACAGAGGCAATGGGAGCACAGCGGGCAGATATTTTAAACTTCATTGAAGAAATGAAAAACAGATAAGAGACAAATAAAATAGATAAGCAAAAAAGTCAAAGACAAATAAAGAATCATGTCCTTTCGAAGGCTTTCTGTGATTGGTTTTATGAGATGATGAAAGAACAATTGCAAATATGAGAGAAAGAAAACTCTGTGAGGACAAGATAGATAAAAAGAGGTAAACATGAAAATAGAAAGTAACAGCGCAGAAGAGACATTTGCACTGGGAAAACAATGCGGAGAAAAGGCAGCAGCAGGTCAGGTTTACTGCCTTTACGGTGATTTGGGAGTCGGAAAAACCGTATTTACAAAAGGATTTGCGGCAGGACTTGGAATCAAAGAACCAGTCAGTAGTCCGACCTTTACTATTTTACAGGTATACGATGAGGGAAGACTTCCATTTTATCACTTTGATGTGTACCGCATCAGTGACCCGGAAGAAATGTACGAAATTGGTTTTGAAGAATATATCGAGGGAGAAGGCGTCTGCTTTATCGAGTGGGCGAACCTGATAGAGGAACTTCTCCCGGCACAGTATACAGAAATTCATATCGACAAAGACTTATCCAAGGGATTTGACTATCGTCTGATTACCGTTGAGGAGGTGCAAAGATAGATGAAACTTCTTGCATTAGACAGCTCTGGATTAGTGGCCTCTGTTGCCATTTTAGACGGGGAGACTCTTGTTGCAGAGTATACATTAAATTATAAAAAAACACATTCACAGACACTTTTACCGATGCTTGATGAGATTGTGAAAATGACACAGACAGAACTTTCTGAGATGGATGCCATTGCGGTAGCGGCAGGGCCAGGTTCTTTTACAGGGCTTCGTATTGGTTCTGCAACAGCAAAGGGACTTGGACTGGCACTGAATAAGCCAATCATTTCCGTTCCAACTTTAGAAGGAATCGCCTGCAACTTTTATGGTACAGATGCCATTATCTGTCCGATGATGGATGCGAGAAGACAGCAGGTATATACCGGAATCTATCATTTTGCAGGTGGAACAGAGTTTGAAGAACTTGTCGCACAGGAGGCAGGCCCGGTTGAAGATATTATTAAAAAGTGCAACGAGCTTGGACAAAAACTTGGTAAGCCAGTTATTTTTTTAGGAGATGGCGTTCCAGTATATAAAGATATTATTGAGGAACTTTGTAACGTAGAGCATTCTTACGCACCGGCACATTTAAGTCGCCAGAGAGCCGGAGCGGTTGCCATTCGTGCCATGAAGTTATACGAAGAAGGCAAAGCAGAGCCAGCGAGCGACCATGCGCCGATTTATTTAAGAAAGTCACAGGCAGAACGGGAGCTTGAAGCAAAGGGAAAGAAGTTAGAAGAATGAAAATTTGCCCAATGACCGAAGCAGACTGTGAAAAGACAGGACTTCTGATGAAAGAATGTTTTTCTGTTCCGTGGTCTGTAGAAGGTTTAAAAGAGATGTTTCATACCGAAGGCTATTGTTCTTTCCTTGCAAAAGAAGAAGAAGAGGTAATCGGCTATGTTGGTATGAAAATGGTGCTTGATGAAGCAGACATTACAAATGTGGCGGTACTGCCTTCTCACCGAAAAAAGGGAATTGCCGGAAAGCTGTTAAAACAGTTATTAGAAGAGGCAAAAAAGCAGAATCTGCACAGCATTTATCTCGAAGTCCGTGCTTCCAATATAGCGGCGGTTACCTTGTATGAACACGCTGGATTTAAAGAAGTCGGACAGAGAAAGAATTATTACGATAATCCGCGGGAAGATGCAAGACTTATGCTCTGGGAGGCATAAGGATGCCAGTAGTTACCAGTACTTTTTGTCGTATTTTTTTGTATAATGGTATCGGAAGAATTACAAAAATAGTTTTATTTTAAGAACGATTCTTTCTATAGTTAAATGGCCTATGAGATTTATGGTGAGATACGATATTAAAATTAGAAGAAAAGTTTTTGAAACATTTTTGAAAATGGAGGATACAATGGATAAAAAAGTACATGAAATTTACTGTAATTCCTGTGGAAAAAAGATAGAGACAACAGACAATATTAAGAGAGAAGATTACCTTTCCATCAAAAAGGAATGGGGATACTTCTCAAAAAAAGACGGGGAAATACACAGTATTTTTCTGTGTGAATCCTGTTATGATATATGGACGAAGCAGTTTAAACTTCCTGTAAAAGTGGAGAAACAGACAGAACTGCTATAGAAAAGTGAGGGATGTTATGCTGGAATTGTGTTTGCTTGGCTGTGGAGGAATGATGCCGCTGCCATACCGCAAACTGACATCATTGATGGCAAGATACAATGGAAACAGTATTTTAATAGATTGTGGCGAGGGAACACAGGTGGCGATCAAGGAAAAAGGCTGGAGTTTTAAGCCGATTGAAGTCATCTGCTTTACCCATTATCACGCCGATCATATCAGCGGCCTGCCAGGGCTTCTTTTAACACTGGGAAATGCACAGAGAACCGAGCCGCTGTTAATGGTAGGACCAAGAGGATTAGAGCGTGTAGTAAACTCATTAAGAGTCATCGCACCAGACTTACCGTTTCCGATTGTTTTTCATGAATTAAAGGAAAAAGAGGAAGTGCTTGATGTATGCGGCTGCCGTATTACTGCATTTCGTGTGAATCACAATATCACCTGCTACGGCTATACGATTGAGATTGACCGTGCCGGAAAGTTTGATGTGAACAAGGCAAAAGAAAATAACGTAGAGATGCAGTACTGGAATCGCCTGCAAAAGGGAGAGACAATCGAGCTGCCTGACAGAACACTTACAAGCGATCTGGTTCTCGGACCGTCAAGAAAAGGTATCAAATGCACCTATACAACCGATACCAGACCAACGGATTCCATTGTGGAACATGCAAAAGATGCCGATTTATTTATCTGCGAAGGAATGTATGGCGAGCCGGAAAAGAAGGCGAAAGCAGTCGAATATAAACATATGACATTTTATGAGGCAGCAGAAATGGCAAAGAAAGCTTGTGTGAAGGAAATGTGGCTTACGCACTACAGCCCGTCTTTAGTAAGACCGGAGCCATATATGGAAGAAGTAAGAAAGATATTTGCCACTGCCAGTGCCGGAAAAGACGGAAAAAGTACGACTCTGTTATTTGAGGAGGAATAGGAAACATGGAAGAACGGAAAAAAGATGTATTGATTCTGGCAATTGAAACTTCCTGTGATGAGACAGCAGCAGCCGTTGTAAAAAACGGCAGGGAAGTTTTATCAAATACGATTTACACACAGATTAAACTGCATACGATGTTTGGTGGTGTTGTGCCGGAAATTGCATCAAGAAAACATATAGAAAAAATAAATATTGTAATTGAGACGGCATTAAAAGAAGCAGATGTCACATTAGAAGACATTGATGCTATCGCGGTCACTTATGGTCCGGGATTAGTTGGTGCCTTACTTGTCGGCGTTGCAGAAGCCAAAGCACTTGCTTATGCAGCGAAGAAGCCGTTAGTTGGTGTGCATCATATCGAGGGACATATCAGTGCGAACTACATTGAACATAAAGAATTAGAGCCGCCATTTTTATGTATGGTTGCTTCCGGCGGGCATTCTCACCTTGTACTTGTAAAAGGCTACGGGGAATATGAGATTATCGGAAGAACAAGAGACGATGCGGCAGGAGAGGCATTTGATAAGGTCGCAAGAGCAATCGGGCTTGGTTATCCAGGTGGTCCAAAGATTGATAAGCTTGCCAAAGAAGGCAATAAAAAAGCAATTGCATTCCCAAGAGCAAAGATTACTGATGCACCGGATGATTTCAGTTTCAGTGGCTTAAAGTCCGCCGTATTAAATTACTTAAATCAGTGCCAGATGAAAGGTGAGGAAGTCAATCGTGCCGATGTGGCAGCTTCTTTCCAGCAGTCCGTTACCGATGTGCTTACTGAACATACAGTAGGAGCGGCAAAGCGTCTTGGCATTAATAAGGTAGCAATCGCAGGCGGCGTTGCTTCAAACTCTTCTCTTCGCGCGCAGATGGAAGAAGCCTGCCGTAAAAATGGAATAGAATTCTATCATCCATCACCAATTTTTTGTACAGATAATGCGGCGATGATCGGTGTGGCAGGATATTATGAGTATATCAAAGGTATTCGTGATGGCTGGGACTTAAATGCAAAGCCGAATTTAAAAATTGGAGAACGGTAAAGATTTGAAAAACAGGAGGGAGTACATGAAAGAAAAAGTAACAGCGATTGTTCTTGCGGCAGGAAAAGGAAGCCGAATGCATTCAAAAATACAAAAGCAATATATGACTCTCTTAGACCGGCCGGTTATCACCTATGCTTTAGAAGCATTTGAGAAAAGTTCTGTAGATGAGATTATTCTTGTAGTTGCTCCGGGAGAAATAGAATATGCACAGGAAAACATTTTAGATAAGTATGATTATAAAAAAGTCAGCGGCATCATTACCGGGGGTGCAGAACGCTATGACTCTGTATATAAGGCATTGTGTTCCATGCCAGAAGAGGGATATGTTTTAATTCATGATGGCGCCAGAGCTTTTATCACGCCGGAATTGATTGAATTTTGCATTGAGCAGGTGAAAAAAGACAAGTCCTGTGTTATGGGAATGCCGGTAAAAGATACGATAAAAATTGTTGATGAGGATCGCTATGCAGTTTCTACCCCACCGAGAAGCACCATGTGGCAGATTCAGACACCACAGTGTTTTGTGACAGCAGAAATCAGAGAAGCTTACCAGAAAATGATGGAAGCGGGTGATGATTCTGTAACCGATGACGGAATGGTGATGGAAACTTACGGAATCCGTGGCGTCCGCATGATAAAGGGAAGTTACGAAAACATGAAAATTACAACTCTGGAAGATATGCTGCTTGGCGAGGCAATCTTAAAAGGCAGGAGTACGGAGAGGTAATGACAGGAGATACAAACATGAAAAAGGAAAATACGATAAATCAGGAACAGGAAGAAATGGTATTTGCAGAAACTCCTGCACAGGTTATTTTTAATGAAAAAAAGGAACCGGACGATATTGTAGAAGACGATGCAGAAGAAATTGACGAAGAGGATTATGAGATTGAAGATGACGGAGACGAGGAAGACGATACTCCGAAAAACAAGTTTGAGTCCTGCTGTGTCTGCCATCGTACAGAAGAACAAGGTGCAAAGCTCATCCATATGCCGACAGGTTTAAGCATCTGTTCTGACTGTATGCAGAAGTCTTTTGATTCCTTTAATTCTGGATTTGGTGGTGGAAATGGCATCCAGTTCCTTGACCTGTCCAACATGGACTTTAACAATTTAAAAGATATGAATCTTGGAGATCTGTTATCAGGAACGATGTCTAACCAGAAGCCAAAGACAAAAAAGGCAAAAAAGAAAAAAAAGAAAAATAAGAAGGAAGAACCAAAGCTTACTTTAAAGAATATTCCTGCGCCACATCAGATTAAGGCACAGCTTGACGAGTATGTTATCGGACAGGATTATGCGAAAAAGGTAATGTCCGTTGCCGTATATAACCATTATAAACGTGTCATTACAAATACGATGGATGAAATCGAGATTGATAAGTCTAATATGCTTATGATCGGACCGACAGGTTCTGGTAAGACCCATCTTGTAAAAACATTAGCAAGACTGTTAAATGTACCTCTGGCAATCTGTGATGCAACTTCTCTTACAGAGGCAGGTTATATCGGTGATGACGTAGAAAGTGTGCTTTCTAAATTACTTGCCAATGCCGATAATGATGTAGAAAAAGCAGAGACTGGAATTATTTTCATCGATGAGATTGATAAAATCGCAAAGAAGAAAAATACGACAAGCCGTGATGTAAGCGGAGAATCTGTACAGCAGGCACTCTTAAAACTGTTAGAAGGCAGCGAGGTAGAAGTGCCGGTAGGTGCAAGCTCTAAAAATGCGATGGTTCCGACTGCTGTAATGAATACAAGAAATATTCTCTTTATCTGCGGTGGTGCATTCCCTGGATTAGAGGATATTATCAAAGAGAGAATGACACAGCATTCCTCTATCGGATTCCATGCAGAACTTAAGGACAAATACGATCATGAAAAGAACATGTTACAGTATGTTACAGTAGAAGATATCCGTAAATTTGGAATGATTCCAGAATTTATTGGAAGATTACCAATAATATTTACATTAAATGCCTTGACAAAGGAAATGCTGGTTGATATTCTGAAAGAACCTAAGAATGCAATATTAAAACAGTATCAGAAACTTCTGGCATTAGATGAAGTGGATTTGCAGTTTGAAGATGGAGCTTTGACAGCCATTGCGGAGAAGGCTATGGAAAAAGATACTGGAGCGAGAGCACTTCGCGCGATCATCGAGAAATTCATGCTTGATATTATGTATGAAATTCCAAAGGATGATAATATCGGACGAGTTACAATCACAGAAGACTATATCCGTAACAATGGAGCTCCGCTTATTGAGATGCGTCCTTATCTTCAGCTTGAGCAGAAGAAGAGAGAGATAGCGGCTGCGGAAGAGCAGAAAGAGAATTAAGTAGAAACTAGAGTGTGTTTGAAAATTATTCCTGCAAGCTGTATGTCCAACTTACGGTAGATGCGGTAAAGAAGTACAGATACAAAAGACAAAGTATAAGGCAAAAATATTTAATAACGATATAATGTTAAAATTCCATAGAGGGGGTTAATTATGGAAAAGTTAAACCTGAAGTTTTTGCAGAGTCTGGCAACACAGTATCCAAGCGTGGCAAAGGCCTGTACAGAGATTATCAATCTGCAGGCAATTCTAAATCTGCCAAAGGAGACAGAACATTTTGTTTCTGATGTACATGGGGAGTACGAGCAATTTCTACATATCTTAAAAACTGGCTCAGGAGCCATTCGCAATAAGATAGAAGATGTTTTTGGTAATACACTCTGCGCCAGAGATAAAAAGAGTCTGGCAGCTCTGATTTATTATCCAGAGCAGAAAGTAGAGCGGATGCGGTTAGAGTTATCTGAAGAAGATTTTCAGGATTGGTATAAGGTATCCCTGCATCGCCTGATTGCGGTATGTAAGGAAAGCTCTGCCAAGTATACAAGATCAAAACTTAGAAAGAGTCTGCCGGCTGATTTTTCTTATATTCTTGAAGAGCTTTTGAGTGAAAATAACCGTGTTGTAGAAAAAGAAGAATATTATAATGGAATCTTTGATACGATTATCCGCTTAAACAGAGCGAAAGAATTTATTGTTGCCATTGCCGGGGTTATTCAGAAGTTAGTTGTCACACGGCTTCATGTTATCGGAGATATTTTTGACCGAGGCCCAGGCCCGCATATCATTATGGATCACCTGATGGAACATAGTAATGTGGACTTCCAGTGGGGAAACCATGATGTGGTATGGATGGGAGCGGCTTCTGGTCAAAAAGCCTGTATTGCCAATGTCATTCGCCTTTCAGCAAGATATAATAATCTTAATGTATTAGAAGACGGATATGGAATTAATCTTGTCCCACTCGCAAGTTTTGCGATTGAAACATATGCGAATGATCCTTGTCAGTGCTTCCGGGTTCATGCACAGGAAGACTCTGATTTAAGAGAAGTATCTCTCAATATGAAGATGCATAAAGCCATTGCTATTATTCAGTTTAAGTTAGAGGGACAGGTGATCAAGAGAAGGCCAGAGTTTAATATGGACAAAAGACTCCTTCTTGATAAGATTGATTACGAGGAAGGAACCATTATGATAGAAGGTAAGAAGTATGAACTTCTTGATAAATCCTTCCCTACTATTGACCCGAATAATCCATATGAACTTTCCGAAGCAGAAGAAGCCTTGATGAACCGCCTTTGCATGAACTTTTTAAACTGCGATAAGTTACAGGAACATATCCGTTTCCTATTTAATAAAGGCGGTCTGTATCTTTGTTATAATTCCAATCTTCTCTATCATGGCTGTGTGCCGCTTGATGAGAAGGGAAACTTCCGTAAAGTTAAGATTGGCAGCAAACAGTATTCTGGCAAAGAACTTTATGATGTGCTTGAGTACTACGCAAGAAAGGGATATTACGAGCAGGATAACAGAGAAGAACATGAATATGGAAAGGATATCATGTGGTATATCTGGTCTAATGAGAACTCCCCAGTCTATGGCAAGGAAAAGATGGCGACATTTGAGCGGTATTTCATTGCCGATAAAGAAGTGCAGATTGAGAGAAAAGACCATTATTACCGCCTGATAGAGAGAGAAGATGTTGTAAATAATATCCTCAAAGAATTTGGCGTAGATATCGAAAAAGGTCATATTATCAATGGGCATATGCCTGTTCACGTAAAAGAGGGTGAATCCCCTGTCAAATGTAACGGTAAAGTCATGATTATTGATGGTGGCTTTTCGAAAGCGTACCGCGGAACGACAGGAATTGCCGGTTACACCCTTATCTATAATTCAAGAGGTCTGCGTCTTGTTTCTCATGAGACATTTACTTCGACAGAAGACGTTATTGAAAAAGAGATAGACGTACATTCTGATACCGTTATCCGTGAGGTTTCTGCTCAGCGTGAGAGAGTGATAGATACCGAAACTGGCCGCCAGTTAAAAGAGCAGATCAGTGACCTTGAGAAGCTGCTGCATGCTTATCGGACGGGACAGATTTTGGAAAAAGAATAAAAGGAGACGAACTCCAAAAAGAGAATCCATAGAAGGGCATATTTCTCTTGTAAACTAACATATATTTAATAAGACAATCTGAGATAGTGTGTTACGTTTTTTTATAAACAGGGAGATTTTTATCTTCTTCTAGCAAGAAGATTCCCCATTTAAGGGGATATCACTCGGTATACAGAGAAAACGGGAGGGTTGCTATGAATATGGACAGGAGCCAGAAAAATTTGGAGAGGAAAAAGGATGATAGAACGATTGAATATTTAGAATTGAAGTATGATACAAATATACAAAGGGGGCTTACGCTGGCAAAAGTGAGGCAGAAGCAGCGTGGGAAGAGGAGTTCTAGGAATAGTATAACGAAAGAGAAGAAGCGGATTTGGTTTATGTGTTTAAAACAGGAGTGCCAGAATCTGCTTTTCTTTTTCTTTCTATATTTATGTGTGGTAAGTGTTTTGTTTCAATTTGATCAAAGAGTAAAAACAGTGTTGTTTGTGTCTTTTATGGTATTTCTTTTTGGAAAGGTGGAAAAGACATTTCGTTATAGTAAAGTATTATTTAAGAAGGAAGAAATATATAAAACTAAAGTAGTGGTTTTACGAGAAAATATATTTCAATGTGTGCAGGTAAATAGTCTTGTAAAAGGGGACATTGTGCGTTTGAAAAGAGGGGAAAAAGTTCCGCTCGCTGTTATAAGTTTAAAGTTACCATATAAAGAATATAAACAGGGAGAAATTTTTGCAGAAAATACAGGACGGGCTGTTGTAACACAGCAGGTGGTGTATCCTTTCTTTGAAAATGTGAAAGAGAATACAGGTATAAACAGAACTGTTAAAATGACAGAGAATATAGAAGATAAGTATGTAGAAAAAAATGAAAGCATGAAAGGAAAAATCTCTTTGAATACAATTGGTAAACAAAGGAAGAAACAAGGAAGACTATATGCGGCAGAGGAGAAAGAGAGAGAAGAAAATGGAGGAAGTTATACAGAAAATATGATTCTCCAGGAAATTTTTATCCGTCAGGGAATTTATTTTCAACCAGATTTTTTAAAAAAAACTGCGGTAGAAGGAGACAGGCCAATCGTTGCTGTTGGTTTTGAAGATATATATTTCCCGTCCAGATTTCAAAAGGAGAAGTTTCAGCGATTTATGCGGGGATTAAAGAAAACAGGTGTGAAATACTTCTTTTTTACGAATCAGAACAGAGAATCGGCATTTTCTATTGGAAAACAGACGGGAATAGTGAAAGAAAAAAGAGAAGTGATAGATAGAAAACAGTTTTTGCTTCTAAAAAACGTGGCTCTCGAAAAACAGATAAAAAGTATTCGCATTTATTGCGGACTTTCAGAAGTCGAAAAAAGCCAGATTATAGCCATATGGAGAAAACATCAGCAGGAATATTCAAAAAAATCCTTGCAAAAGCAGGGAAGAATCCTGTTTATGTCTGGTTTAAATCAGAGTGGCAGAGAAAAAATAACAGAAAATTGTGTATACGCCTGTTGCCATAGCGGTAGCCAGGAGGGGGATGTCTGGTTCAAAAAAAATTGGAGAGATACAATCGTAAAATATCTTACTGGACAAAATATCTGGCAGAAATTTCTTGAAAATACCCAAAAATGGGAAGGACAGATTCTGGCAAGCTTATGTATATTTATGCTCATATCTCTTCTGCTGTCCTTATATATGCCACAACGGGAAAACATGCAGAAAATTACACAGACAGGAAGCCTGTTTTGTGCAGCATATATTATTGGAAAAGAAATTGTAGAAGAAGGATTCCGCAAATGGTTTCTGAAAAAATTGAAAAATAATTAGATTCTGATTTGCGTAGCAAAGGAGACGCCGCTGTAGAGGAATCTGTAGTCGGATTGCCAGAAGGGTTCTTCCTCGTATTTTTTGAGCAATCCTACAGAAAATTTACAGCGGCTAACTATTCCAAATCCTACAAATCAGTTTCATGGAAAGCTATAATCGTCTGAATGATATCCAAATCCTATAATATGAATTCTGATTTTGCCTCGGCAACCTGGAAGTTTACAAAATTAATACCACTTATGGATTATTGAATTTTATCCTGCGTTTATGCTAATATAATTAACAAGCGTAACGATATGAAAAGGCTGAAGGATTTCGTATCATTACAAATATCTTACTAATAATATATTTTAGGAAAGGAAAAGCTATTCAAGCGAAAGCTTCAATAGCAGGATAGAATGATGGAACTGTTAAAAACAGGAGCATATCTTGTAAATGGAACAGAAATTATAGAAGATACTCCGGAAGCCCAGGCAAGACTGCAGGCAGTGGCTGGTCCGGATGCACCTTCTAAAGAAGAAGCAGCGAAGGGAACAATTGCTTATGGTATTTTAGAAGCCCATAATACTTCTGATAACATGGAAAAGTTAAAAATTCGTTTTGATAAGTTAACTTCCCATGATATCACTTATGTAGGAATTATCCAGACAGCACGTGCGTCAGGATTAGAGAAGTTCCCTATGCCATATGTTCTCACAAACTGTCATAACAGCTTATGTGCTGTTGGTGGAACAATCAACGAAGATGACCATATGTTTGGACTTACCTGTGCAAAAAAGTACGGTGGAATCTATGTACCTCCTCATCAGGCAGTTATCCATCAGTTCGCAAGAGAAATGCTTGCCTGCGGTGGAGCAATGATTCTTGGTTCTGATTCTCATACCCGTTATGGAGCACTTGGAACAATGGCAATGGGTGAAGGCGGACCAGAGCTTGTAAAGCAGCTCTTAAACCAGACTTACGATATTAATATGCCAGGTGTTATTGGAATCTACATGACAGGAGAGCCAATAAAAGGTGTCGGGCCACAGGACGTAGCTCTTGCGATTATCGGAGCAGTATTCCAGAATGGTTATGTAAATAATAAAGTTATGGAGTTTGTTGGACCAGGTGTTGAGAAGCTGAGTGCAGACTTCCGTATCGGTGTTGACGTAATGACAACAGAGACAACCTGTCTTTCCTCTATCTGGAAAACAGATGATGTAATTAAAGATTTCTATGATATCCATGGAAGAGTAGAAGATTACAAAGAATTAAATCCTGCAAAAGTTGCTTACTATGACGGAATGGTTAAGATTGATTTAAGCAAGATTCGTCCAATGATTGCTATGCCATTCCATCCAAGTAATACATATACGATTGAAGATATGAATAAGAACCTGATGGATGTTCTTCACGACTGTGAGCAGAAAGCACTTGTCAGCTTAGATGGACAGGTAGACTTTAAACTTACCGATAAAGTTCGCGATGGAAAGCTCTATGTAGAACAGGGAATCATCGCAGGATGTGCCGGTGGTGGATTTGAAAACTTATGCGCAGCAGCAGATATTATCAAAGGAAAATCTATTGGAGCGGATGAATTTACATTAAGTGTTTATCCTGCAAGTACACCAATCTACATGGAATTAGTAAAGAATGGTGCAGCAGCAGCCCTTATGGAAAGTGGTGCTATCGTAAAAACAGCATTCTGTGGTCCATGTTTCGGTGCGGGAGATACGCCATCCAACAATAGCTTAAGTATCCGTCATTCCACAAGAAACTTCCCGAACAGAGAAGGTTCTAAGTTACAAAATGGTCAGATTGCTTCTGTAGCATTAATGGATGCCCGCTCTATCGCAGCAACCGCAGCCAATAAAGGATACCTTACGCCAGCAACAGATCTTGATGTAGAATATACAGGAAGAAAATATCACTTTGACAGCAGCATTTACGCAAATCGTGTATTTGACAGCAAAGGAGTGGCAGATCCATCTGTAGAGATTAAGTTCGGACCAAATATCAAAGACTGGCCAAAGATGAGCGCGCTTCCAGAAAACATGATTCTGAAAGTTGTGTCCGAGATCCATGATCCAGTTACAACGACAGATGAATTAATTCCATCAGGAGAAACATCCTCCTACCGTTCGAATCCACTTGGCCTTGCAGAGTTTACTCTTTCAAGAAAAGATCCTGCTTATGTAGGACGTGCCAAAGAAGTAAGAGCAGCACAGGAAGCAGTAGAAGCGAACAGCAATCCAGTAGAAGCATTAGCAGAATTAGCACCAGTAATTGATGCAATTCACGCTAAGTATGCAGATGTTACCAATGAAAATATTGGAATCGGAAGTACAATCTTTGCTGTAAAACCAGGTGACGGTTCCGCCAGAGAACAGGCAGCATCCTGCCAGAAAGTATTAGGTGGCTGGGCTAACATTGCAAATGAATACGCTACAAAGCGCTATCGTTCCAACCTTATTAACTGGGGTATGCTTCCATTCCTTATTGAAAAAGGTGACCTGCCATTCGCAAACGGAGATTACATTTTCCTGCCAGACGTAAGAAAGGCAGTCGAGACAAAGGCAGCAGAATTTGAAGCTTATGTTGTAAAAGACGGAAGTCTCACACCATTTGCTTTAAAAATGGGTGAATTAACAGATGATGAGAGAGAGATTATCTTGAAGGGATGCCTCATTAACTACAATCGACAGTAATTCTGAGTTGCCGCAGGCAAGGTAGACGGTGCTACAGAGGAAGTAGCGTTCGGATTACCAGAAGATTATGAGTAGAACCACTAAAAAAATGCCCCATTTTGTTCCGTTGTGCTAAATGGGGTAGATTTTTAAGTGGTTCTTTCTTGTGTTTTTTGAGCAATCCGACTAAAAGCTTTTGTAGCGTCTCCCTTGCCTGTGGTAAATCAAAATTGTATACATATTAGTGCACTATTGACAAAAGGAAAGTATTTGGTATATCATAAAAAAGATTATTAACTTTTAAATGTAAGTTATCTAAAAATCAGAACAAAAGACAATTGACAACATTGAATGAGAGAAGAAGGAGTGGAGTAAGTATGAAGGTTTCAGGAAATGACCTGTTTGTAACGGCAATGAAAAAGGAAGGCGTGGATACGATTTTCGCATATCCAGGTGGCATGGTCGTCAATCTTCTAGACGCACTCCATGATTGTCACGGGATTGACCTCGTATTACCAAGACATGAGCAGGGGTTGATTCACGCAGCGGATGGTTATGCCAGAGCAACCGGCAAGGTTGGTGTATGTTTAGTAACCAGTGGACCGGGTGCTACGAACTTAGTAACAGGAATTGCTACAGCAAACTATGACAGTATTCCATTAGTATGTTTTACTGGCCAGGTTCCAGAGCATTTGATCGGTAATGATGCGTTTCAGGAAGTAGATATCATTGGAGTGACTAGAAATATTGCGAAGTTTGTTATCATGGTCCGTGATAGAGAGATGTTAGCACAGCGAATTAAGGAAGCATTTTACATTGCAAGATCAGGAAAGCCAGGACCGGTTCTTGTAGATTTACCAACAGACGTTATGGCAGAACTGGGTTCAACTTCTTATCCAACAGAAGTAAATATCCGTGGATATAAGCCGAATAAGGGTGTTCATGTAGGACAGCTTAAGAAGGCGATTAATCTGTTAGAAGAAGCGAAAAAGCCGATGTTTTTAATCGGTGGGGGAGTAAATCTCGCTCATGCTCAGGAAGAGATGACAAAGCTTGCAGAAAAGATTGATGCTCCAGTAATTACGACCGTTATGGGACGAGGAGCTATTTCCACAGAGCATCCTTTATATATTGGTAATATCGGAATGCATGGTTCTTATGCTGCTAATAAGACTGCAGATGAGTGCGATTTAATGTTCTCTATCGGATGCCGTTTTAATGACCGGGTAACTGGTGAGATTAAGAAGTTTGCACCGAATGCTAAGATTGTCCATATTGATATTGAATCCGCAGCGATTTCAAGAAATGTTACAGTAGATATTCCGATTGTTGCAGATGCGAAGGCAGCAATCTTAAAGATATTAGAGCATACAGAACCAATGAAGCATGAGGAATGGATTGCAGAGGTAAAAGGCTGGGATAAAGAATATCCTCTTCATATGGAAGTAGAAGAGGGAGTAAACCCACAGCGTATCATCGAGACTTTGAATGAAGTGTATGCAGACAGAGATACAGTATTTACCAGTGATGTAGGACAGCATCAGATGTGGGCTTCCCAGTATCTGAAGTTAGATGCGACTCATAGATTAGTACAAAGCGGAGGACTTGGTACGATGGGATTTGGCCTTCCATCTGCCGTAGGAGCACAGATTGGATGTCCAGAGAAGTCTGTCGTATCAATTAGTGGTGACGGTGGATTCCAGATGAACATGCAGGAGCTTGCAACAGCAGTATGCCAGGAACTTCCGTTAGTAAATATTGTATTTAACAATAATCGTCTCGGAATGGTTCGCCAGATGCAGGAACTCTTCTTTAAGAAGCGTTATACAATTACCTGCCTGCGCTATCATAAGTCCTGCAAGGGTAAATGTGGTACACCGGGCTGGGTATGTCCAGAGTATGTTCCTGATTTCGTAAAGATGGCAGAAGCTTACGGTTCTAAAGGATATTTTGTTACAAGTAATGATCAGTTAAAAGATACGATTCTTGAGGCGAGAGAGTACGCAGAGAAGAATAAGAAACCAGTTATTGTAGAATGTATGGTTGCTCCAGATGAACTGGTTATGCCGATGATCAAGGGTGGAGCAAGCTTTGAAGATATTATGTTATAGGAGGATGCAGAGATGAGAGAGATAAATACAGAAAAGAAAAAAAGATGGGTATCTCTGTATGTGGAGAACCGAATTGGTGTATTAGCACGTATTTCAGGAATGATGTCTGGAAAGTCCTATAACATTTCAAGTATTACAGTAGGTGTTACAGAAGATCCTACAGTATCAAGAATGACAATTGGCCTTTCTTCTGACGATGCAACTTTTGAGCAGATTAAAAAGCAGTTAAACCGCTGCGTAGAGGTAATTAAGCTTAACGATATTACCGATGCCCCAACCCATATGAAGGAGATTCTTTTCGTGAAGATTCATGAATGTTCTGAATTTGAGAAGGGTGAGATTTTCCGTATCTCACAGGTATTTGGAGCTAAAGCGATTGACTACGGTATTAACAGTGTTCTTTTAGAGAGTGTAAATACAGAGGGACGTAATAACGACCTTATTGCTCTTTTAACAAGAAAGTTTGATCATGTGGAAGTTGTTCGAGGTGGTATTGTTGCAATAGAGTCTATCAGCATGATTGACCGTTAATATTTAGAATAAAATATTGTTTTCCATTATAGAATTTACGATTTAGAGCGTATTTGAAGAATTATTTCAACAATCGGTATATTTGTTTTGTAGAGAATATGTCCTTTGTTTGGATAAGATTTCCATAAATTGTGATTTATACTTAACAGAAAGTATTTTTGAATGCGGCTTAACAGAAGGGTATTTAAACATCTATGTTTAGATACTCTTCTTTTTTTGCTTTTGGGATTGGAATGTTATATATGGGGAAATGAAAGTACAAAAATATAATTGATGAATAAAAAAGAAACAAAGTAAAATATTGACAATTGAGAAGTGGAATGCTAAAATGAAATGGAAATATTTCCTAAAAATGAAAGGAGTGTAAAACGAGAAGAGAGATATTTTAAGCAACAGGGAAATATAGAATTTTTCAGGAGGGCAGAAAATGCGGATATTTTTTAGGAGAATCCTTATTTTTGTTTTAGTAGCTGCACTTTTTTTTACAAATATCAACATAAGCGTAGCTGCTTCTGGAATAGGGAAAGAGAGTTTCTACCAGATGAAAAATGAACAGGAAGATACCAGACAGATAGAGAATATTACAACAGAAAGTCAGGAGAGTACGACAGCCATTTCTAAAGAAACAACGGAAGAAAAGGAAAAATCAGAGCAAGGAACCACGGAGCAGTATAATGAAGCAGAAGAAAAGAGTACAGAGCAGGAATCGGAAAGTGCAGGAACACAGGATAAATCTCAGCAACAACAGGAGAAATTAACAGGTTCAGAACTAAAAGAAGGGGGACAGACAAAAAAATCTACAGAAAGGAATCAGGAACAGTCCACAGCGGAGCAGAGGGAAGACGAGGAGGAAGAGTCTGTACCAGTAGTAATGTCTACTCATCCAAGCACAAACCATTCTGTAACAATGCCTGATGTTACCAGCCATTATTTTTTATTACAAAAAAACAGCAAAAAAGTGGGAAGCGTGACAGGAAAAAATCTGCTTACAGTAGCCAATGCACAGGCGGCATCGAAGTATATTTATGAAAGTTATTCAAATGGAAGACAGTACAATTTTACTCCCCGCTTTAATAATAACAGTTCAGTAAGCGTTGGTGGAGGAACAGGCGGAGAAGTTTCTTTTACAAAAGTGAAAAATGGAACAGAAAGTGAATTTGGTACTTTATATCCTGCCGTATCGAAAGGACGTATTGCATCGAAAGTATTTAATTTACAGAAAACTACGGTGAATCCATACGCACTATATAAAGATGTTGGAAATTGGTACGATTATAATACGAAGAGAACATATAAGATTGATTTAAAGATTACAGTAACAGGATATAAATTTCCAAGGGCAGCGATAAGAAAGCAGTTGTCGAATCAGGATTTAAAAGCGCCATATATTGGATTCCAGAAGAACAAGATTGGTATATCTGTTATGGGTACAGATTATGTGCAGACTCGCATGGATTTCTATTATAGTGGAACGACAACACCGGTTTCAGGAATCAAAGGATTAATTCAGTTTTGTGATATTGATGCACAGCAGGGTGTTGATTTTGGAACAGGTTTTGAGAAAGTACTTATGTTTCAGATGCAGCAGTCAAAACTTCAGTATAATGCGACAGGATTGATTACTGGTTCGAAAGGATATGTTTCTTCAAGGACGAGTGAAGGTTTTGACAATAATGATGAGACAACAACCGCAGTTGGAATTTTTGCGGGAAGTACGGTGAATTGTCGATGGACAGTAGCCAAATGTGACCAGAAGGATACGGGCGGTAATGCGGCATATGCGGTAAAAAGTGGATATGGGATTCCAGCGGATAGTTCACTGGCAGATTCTACATCCTATTATTGGTCAAACAGTACAGGACTGCTTTCGATTCGTGCAGATGTAGGGATTGGATTATTACCAGATGAAGTAAAGAAAGCGATTTATCACGGAAAAATCAATTCTAAAAATTCAGAATCAGCAAAGAAATTTCTGGGGTTGTCTGATAGAAAGGAGACATTTTCCTATGTTTTATCTGCACCGGTTCCGAGTCCGTCCAATGTAAGTACGGCGAAGTATACATCATTTCAGTTTGAGGATAAAGTAGAATCGCTTTTGAACGTAAAAGATGTGAAAGTATATGCAGATGAGGCGGTAAATAATAATGTCCAGGCTGATCAGATGAATTATACAGATGTAAGTGCCAATTTTAATATAACAAAAACGCAAGGGACAGATCATGCCACGACAGTGAAAGTGGCAGCGAAAAATGCGAAGTTATCAGCGGCGGCTTTTTATGGACACAGTTATTATGTGCATATAGAAGTGCAGATGAAATCGGATGAAGAGTTACATAAAATTAATAAATCAGTTGCGGACTGGTATCAGACAGATAATACTGTGACTGCGAAAGTATCTGAGGCAGGAAAATGTCAGGGAAGTGTAGCAGTTTTAAATAAGGGAACATTAAATGTAGCAAATAATCAGGATGGTTCGGTAAAAAAAGAATCGAATTATGTGGCATCTAAAGCAGGGATGATAATTAAAGTAAAAAAGACAGATCAAAATAGCGGGCAGCCAATCGAAGGAGTGACATTTGGTTTATTTGGCGGTGAAAATGTCAGTATAGATAAAGCAGAACCAATAGATACGGCAGTAACAAATAAAGAAGGAATTGCTGTATTTAAGACAGGAACTAGCTATAGTTTTTATAAAGATAAATATGGAGATGGTCCATATTGCGTTAAAGAAATTGCTATTCCTGCAGTCTATAAAAATGTGTGGAAGCCATCTCTTAATAAAGAGTGGACTTACAAAATTCCAACTTTAAAATCAGAAGCTCTGTTTGATCTTTCTTCAAATATACCACTGGAGGCACAGTTAGAAAATACAAATTATCAGGCGGAAAAGAATTTAATAAAGGTTTACAAAAAGAGCAAAGATACGGGAGCATATTTATCTGGAGCGGAATTTACCCTGTTACAGTGGTCACAATCTAAAAATCAATATGAAGAACTCTTTACTTTAGAAGAAGATGTGGATGAGAATAAGAGATTGGTTTATCAAAATAAGCAGGAATTTAAAAATACTCTGGATAATTTAGGTCGTTATAAAATTGTGGAGAAGAAAGCGCCGAAGGGGTGCATATTAACGAAGCAAGAGTGGACGTTTGAACTGTCGGAAAATACAGACAATAAGGAGAATCCTGTCATTTTTGAAAATTTGTCAACAGGAGAAAAGCAAAAAGGCAGTTTAGTATATGAGAATCCACTTCAAAAAGGAAAGCTCCTTATCCAAAAAGAAGATGATGAGGGGCAGCCAGTGAGTGGTGCTGTTTTTTCAGTAACTGCGGCGCAGGACATTTACGCACCGTGGGATGTCAAGGAAGATGGAACACCAGCTTCTGATGCAAAACCTCTTGTTACAAAGGGAGAGGTAGTAGATAAGATTACAACCGGAGAAGATGGAAAAGGAGAAAGCAATAAGTCATTATATATTGGTAAATATATCGTAGAGGAAATTAAAGGAGCATGGAATCATATTAAAGGAGATACGATTTATGAAGCAGAGCTGCATTATGGTTTAGACAGCAGTAAAGAATTGATTAGTTATCATCTTAAAGTAAACAATCTTTTGATGCATCCATCACTTGCAGTTTCTAAGCTTGCAGATAAAACAACCAATGAAGAGAAAAAAGCAGTTGCTTTTGATGAAAAAACAGGACGTTATATAGAGAAAAAGGTGACAGGACGCTATAAGGCAGGAGAATTCGTTGATTATACAATAAGAGTAACAAATACAGGAAATGTTTCTCTTTACAATATCAAAGTGACAGATGATATGGATTGTAAGGGGGAATTTGATGGACAGACACTCTCTAAATATGCAGATATGGAAACCGCAGCATTTGTACTTCCTGAATCGGGCTATTTTGTGACGAAAAGCGGAGATAAAGTATATGCTCAGATGTCAACATCATCTAATCTTGTATTAAGCCTGCATCATCTTGCAATAGCTGACAGCGTTGAGATGCATGTGAAAGTAAAATTAAAAGAAGATGTGAAAGATGCGTGGAAGCTTAAGAATGAAGTTCGCGTTCAGGCACAGTATGATGATAATGGACAAGAAGACGATGCGGATAAGCCACATCTAGTTGATGTACCAGTAAAGGACTTAGTAGATGGAGAGAATAATAGTCTGGTCGTAGACTGGGATTATATCAATATTCCGGGAATTCCAGAGGAAAAGGTAATAAAGACTGCCGATAGAACAACAGGAATTCAGATTGAAAATGGAGAGATAACATCAGGGTCTAAAATACCTGGAATATACAATGCAAAGGAAAAAGTAAAGTTCTCTATTGTAGTAAAGAATTCCGGGGAGGCAGCTTTAAAAAGGATTACAGTAAAAGATGCATTAAGCGATGAACTTAAAGCCGTATCCGATATGGAAAGTGCAGGTTTTGTTTTTGATGATGCAACTGTGGATAAAGATAGTTTTTATGTTCTCACTACAGCAAAAGGAAAGAAGATTACAGCCAAAGTAATAGATAAAAATACAGTGATATTATGTAATACAGGAGAGGATGGTTCTGGAACAGACCGCCTCTTTGCAGATGATTATATTACGTTAAATTATAGCGTTAATTTATTGCCTGGAACAGCGAATTTATATGATCTTTCTAATAAAGTATATGTTAATGGATGGTACTTTAATGGAAATGAAGACGAAAAAGTTCCAGGAGAAGACGATGAAGATATTATTGAAGTGCCAGGAATACCAGAAGGAAGAACCGCAAAACTAGCTGATAAAACAACTGGGGTTGTCTTAAAAGAAGGCAGATATGATGCAGGGGCTAAGATTTCTGGCGTTTATGAGAATGGAAATGAAGTAACTTATAAGATTACAGTAAGCAATACAGGAAGTGCCAATTTATATGATTTAAGATTAACGGATGTTCTTAGTAAGGAATTAGAAGAAGCTCTTGAAAAGGATAGTGTTTCTTTTATAGAGCAGGTCTACACATCCAAAGACAATCGCAAAGTGCGCACAAACTTAGAAGAATCACAGAAGTTATGGATGGATTTCCTGGCAGCAGGAGATGCCGTAGATGTGTATTTGAAAGGAAAAGTACGCATAGATGTCGGAAATCTTTTTTCACTTGAGAATATTGTAAACTTAACAGCAAGGTATAAAAAAGGAGACGAAAAAGCACGCAAAGAACAGGAAGAAACAGAAAAAGAAGAAGCTAGTACAGAAAAGAAAGAAGAAACATCAAAAGACGATGAGGCAGAGAAAGAAGAGGATAAAAAAGATGGCCAAAAGGATGATCAGGAAGGAACAAAGGTACCGAAAAAAGAATTAGAACCATTATCAAAAGAAAGTAAAAAGGCAATAGAAGAAGCCTACGAGGCTATTCAGAAGCTTACCGTGGAAGAACTGAAAGAAGAAAGTAAACAATATGCAGAAATCCCAGTCACAGAATTAATGCAAGACGAAGATTATATTAATATACCAGGAACCCCGCTTGCAAAGATTGCAAAATTAGCAGATAAAACACAGGGAGTCACACTGGTAAAAGGCAGATATGAAGGTCAGAAAGAAGAAGGTATTTATGAATACGGGGATACCGTAGATTATACAATCACACTAACGAATGCAGGAACTGCAGATTTATATAACCTGCTTGTGGATGACACTTTAGATAAGAAACTATTATCTGTATTAAAATCAGATTCTATTACTATTACAACTGGGCAGGTTACAACAAAGATGGGAGATACCATTCAGGTTAGGACAGCAGAGAAAGATGAAGATATAGGAAAAGACTCAGAATCCATAACAAAGCAGTCAGAAAGTCGTTCTGTTGTATTAGATCATCTAAAAAGTGGAGATAGTGTCGCTATTCATTTAAAAGGAATCATACAATCAGGAGCGAACAGAGACACTGGATTAAATAATATGGTACATCTTGTAGCGCAGTATAAAACAGTGAATGAGAATGGAGAAAACGAAGAAAATTATGTTGAAGATACCCCAGAGATGACGGATAACGATACAGTAGGAATCGGTACTCCAGATATTTTAGCAGCCAAAAAAGCAGATAAAACGAAAAATGTTATTTTAGAAAATGGACGTTATACAGGAAAGAAAAAGTATGGAACTTATAAAGCGGGAGAAGAAGTTCAGTTTATACTTACAGTCACTAATGTGGGTAATGGAACGGCAAATCATGTAAAAGTAACAGAAGAACCATCAGCGGAGTTGAAAAAATATGTTCAAATGAAAGGGTTTGCCAATAAAGCTGGTGATGTGATACGAACCAAAAAGGGAAAAGAACTACATATAGAAACATCAAAAAAACGAGAACTCTGTTTGGAAAAAATAGAAGCGGAGGATGCTGTGGAACTAATATACATTGGAAAAGTAAAGAAAGATATTCCATCTATAAAATTCCTGAAAAATGAAGTGGTCATTACAGGACAAAATAAAGATGGCAGTAAGATACCAACGACATCAAAGATGAGTGATTATGACAAAATTAATTTAAAAGAAAAGGAAATAAAGAATCAAAATCTAAAGAAAAATAGAGAAACTGGCACGAAAGGAAATGGAGCAAAAACAGGAGATAATACTCCGGTTTTTATGTATAGTTTCTTAAGTATAGCAGCCATCTTAGCACTTAGCGTTCTCATCTCTTATAAAAATAAAAAACGAAAAAATTGAAAACGCGAAGAAACATAATAGCAATATAACGATAAAATAAGAGAGGGTAAGAAATCTTAATCTCTGCTTACCCTCTCAAAAACTTGACATAATCTATGAATTTTGATATTATATTCGTTGTGAAAACGAGGCGTGGCTCAGTTTGGTAGAGCGCTGCGTTCGGGACGCAGAGGCCGTGGGTTCGAGTCCCGTCGCCTCGATTTGGTATTAGAAACACCGGAAATCCGCTTAAACAGTGGGTTTTCGGTGTTTTTTGCTTTTTACATCAAGTGGTAAAAATTACATTTTTTCGGCTAAAAACCCTGTTGCACTAACGAATGCACTAACAAAAAGTTTCGATTTGCTGATTTACTTAAAAAGCTGTAAAGTGCCGGCTGAAATATCTTCTAAATCATTGGTGCTTTGATTCAACAATTTTCTATTATAATGTGCATAGATATTTAATGTAGTTTGTACATCGTCATGACCAAGCCAGTACTGTAATTGTTTAATTGGCCAGCCTTTATTAATTAATAAGGAACAACATGTGTGACGTAACTTATGTAATGTAATTTCAGGACGACCGAAATCGGATGCTGCCTGTTTAAATTTACGGGAAATATAATTGGGGTTATATAAGTGACCATCTTCCCAAGTAAATACGTAGCCCTCTTTATTTTGATAACAATTTCCGAAGAAAGCAGCATTGCTTTGTTGTTCTTCTTTTATAGTACGTAAGCACTGTTTAGCAGAGGAAAATAGATTTAAAGTACGGCTTCCGGCAGTTGTTTTTGTATCATCTTTTATTGAAACAGTTTTTACCCGAACAACGGTATGTTCAATGGTTAAGGTTTCATTTTCCCAGTCAATAGCAGACCATTTCAAACCGAGTATTTCAGAACGTCGTAATCCATAATAAATTCCCATAAAAGCAATCCCTAAAAGACGGGGATAATGTATTTTAAGAAATTGAAGAAAACTGGCAATTTCATCTTCGGTCAAAAATAAATATTCTTCCGCATAGTCTTTATTCTTTTTTCCATGTACGCTAACGCTAATAATCGGATTATAAGTAATTAGTCCATCAACGATTGCCTCATTAAACATAGCAAAAAGAATGGAGCGGTAGCTTCTTACTGATCGAACGGAAAGAGGTTCTCTTTTGTGTGTCTTTTGATTTATTTTTCCGTAAGATAAGAAATATTCAAAAAAGGTTTTCAACATTTTAGGAGTAACGTCTACCAGTCTTGGATTTTCCTTTTTAAAATACTTTTTCATTGAGTTTACTCTATATGAATATGATTCATAGGTAGAAGTACGAATGCTGATGCACTTTGATTTTAACCACTCGTCTAAGTAATCACATAATGAAATGTCATGGTCTAATGTAGTCGGGAGGTAACGCTCTAAATATTCATATTTTTCTATTAAAGAAGGAATCATATTTTGAGCCTTACGTTTGTTACCCTTTATGCAGCATCAGGAGAAAGAATTCCAGGATATAAAGCCAATATCCGAGATATTGACCGTAGCGTATTAGGAATCGTGGGTGACAGATATAAGATTGTCCAGAATGAAGAAGCTTTCGCTTTTACAGATGGATTGCTGGGAGAAGGGGTAAAGTACGAAACTGCCGGAAGTCTTGCCGGAGGGAAAATCGTCTGGATGCTTGCAAAACTTCCGGAAAAATACATTATCTCTGGAGATGCTATTGAACCATATCTAGTGTTCTGCAACTCTCATGATGGTTCAGGTGCAATTCGTGTCGCTATGACACCTGTGCGTGTTGTATGTCAGAACACATTAAATCTGGCATTAAAAGGTGCAAGTCGTGTATGGTCCGCCAGACATACGGGCAATGTAATGAGTCGTATGGATGAAGCAAGAGAGACATTACAGCTTGCCAATGCCTATATGTCACAATTAGGACGGTCTATTAATGAATTACAGGATAAGAAGCTTACGGATAAGAAAGTACTTGCTATGATTGATTCGGAATCGCGGGTTGGCAACGGAAACATGAACTGATAAACGGGGCATTATTTTGTACAGTTAGCATCAAAGATGAGAATGGAGAATGGATTTCTAAACAGGATGTAGGAGTGGAGTCTTACACAGAAGCAGTAAAAGGAGCAGCATCAGATTCTTTTAAACGTGCCTGTTTTAATATCGGCATAGGCAGGGAACTTTATACTGCCCCGTTTATCTGGATTCCATCAGACAAAGTAAGTATTGCAGAGGGCGATGGAAAGTTAAAAGTAAGAGATTCTTTCTTTGTGTCTTACATTTCTTATGAGGAATCAGGCAGAGTTATTAAAAGCCTGGAGATTCGTAATCAGCGAAAAGAAGTAGTCTATCAGATTAATATGGAAAATAAGAGTTCCGGACAAATCTCACAGCCAGAAAAAACAAGACCAATTTCGGATTATCGCATGAAAAAGCTGCAAGACGAGATGCAGCGTACAGGAGTTACAGAACAGCAGATTATCGCAAGATATCATGTATCACTGGCAAATATAACGGAAATAGACTACAAGCGCATTATGAACGCATTGAAGAAGACTGATTCAAAGGTAGCATAAAAAGGAGAAGACCATGGATAAAAATACATTTATAGAGAAATTATTTGATTTATTAAAGAAACAGTTTGGCGAAGAAGTTACAATTACACAGAAAAAGATTGAAAAGAGCAATGGGATTTCTTATGAGGGTTTTACTATTAAGAAAAAGACGGAATATATTTCTCCAGTCATTTCTATTGATAATTGTTATGAGGATTATTCTGCAGGAAGTAGTCTGGACGAGATTATGAAAGAGATTGTACATCAATATGAAGAATCAACCCGTAATAATCCATTCTTAAGCGCACAGGATATTCAAAATTACGAGAAAATAAAAGACCGCCTATATATGCAGGTGGTAAATCCAAAGTGGAATCAAAAGTACCTGGAACACAAATATTACGTTCCGTTCTTAGACCTTGCGATTGTGTTCTACGTAGATGTACAAAAGAAACATAATGGCATATTACAACATGGCGGGGCAGCTGTGACGGAAGAACTTATGAATATTTGGGAGATTGATGCAGATACAATTAGGGAGCAGGCTCTTAAAAATCTTAGAAGAGAAAGTCTATTCCAATTAGTTCCAATAAAGAATGATGGAGATTCTCTACTGACTTTCTGTGATATTCATAATAAAAATCAAGGAGCGTTAGCTTTGATTCAAAAAGAATTATTGAATGATACAAAAGATCTGCCGAAAGAATCCTTCTATATCTTTCCAGTTTCCTTATATGATTTAATGATTGTGCCTGTGGGCTTGGCTGATACTGTAGAAGAAATGAAGAGACAGCTCTTAGAGTCAAATGATGAACTGCCGGAAGAATATATATTATCAAATAATATATATTATTATGGTGAAAAGGAACAATTAGAAATTATAAAATAAACTATACTATAATTAACTGGAAGAAGTCCACCATTCATATATTATGAATGGTGGACTTCTTCCAGTTACTATTTAAAATCATTATTTTTTTGTGCGGAATAAATCTTATTAAACATCTGTATATCATCTGGATGCACACTCTCCCTATGAAAGGCAAACCTTTCTTTTGGTGTTACTTCCTCGGTAATTCCCAAAAGTTCATCCATTACTTCGTCCGCATAAAATCGTGGCTCTTTTCCTTCTTCTACTTCAATCCGCCAAAGTCCGATTCGTGCATTTCTAAGAAATTCCTCTGTATTAATTTTTTGGCTCATGATCTCGCTCCTCATGTTATCAATACTGCTTAATTTTTAATATTTTCATAGTAACACATTGAAAATAATTTGTCGAATGCTCACCTCTATATGAACGCACAAATAAATATTCACTGTGTTTTCCTTATATAAAACTATCTTTTTTATATAATCATCTTATTTTTCTCCTGTGCAAATATCTGTGCCAACATTTTCATATACTTTATGCACAGATGTTTTTTATTTATATGATATATTTATAAGTAGGGAGTATTATGTGAATTAAATCAAAGAAAGAGGAGGATTTTATGCATAAAAAGCAACATTATTATCATCTATTCACATTTTTTCTAATCTTATGTTTATTATGTGGATTTATTCCACTGTCTTTGACAGAACATAAGCTTAGCCAGGTTAAGGCAGCCGAAACATTACATAACCCTAAAATTAAAAAAGATTCTTCAATGCGATCTGGACAAAAGGTGACTTGGGATTGTGTTTGGTTTGGAAGTTATCCGCAAACGGAAATAACATCATCAAAAAATTGGGCCATTTATGCTTCTTTGGCAACTGCATCTGAAAGCCGGTGGACTAAAAACAATGACATTATTATTAACGGCACAAAATACAGACGACTAAGAGGCAAAGACGCTACACTTTATAACAGCAATAATGGAGAGGACTATTACAACTGGAACGATGATGATACCACTTATCACTATTTTAAATATGAACCGATAAAATGGCGTATATTAAAGGTCAATGACAATAGCGCATTTCTCCTTGCTGATATTGCTTTAGACAATCAGTTATATAATACAAATGGGACTGATGTAACCTGGAAAACTAGCAGTATTCGCAGCTGGCTAAACGGTTATGGATCATCATTTAATGAACCGAAAACAGATTATAGCTCCAAAAATTTTATAAATTCTGCATTTTCTCCTACACAACAAAATATTATCCTAACATCGACAATTATTAATCAAAATAATATTTCTTATAATACTCCCGGTGGAGATACTACTTCAGATAAAATTTTTCTGCTATCTGAATCGGAAGTATATAATACTGTCGATGCTCAAACATATGGATTTCTAAAGGAACCTACTGTTTATGACGAAGCCAGGAGATGTCTATGCAGTACTTATGCAGCAGCAATGGGCGCTCTTCATGCTGTTTCATCCGACACAAAATATAATGGAAATACACGATGGTTACTACGCTCTCCTGGCACATCTAATACTTCTTGTGTTTATGTTACGGATAATGTTTACGGAATTTATAATGATGGTGGCAGCGTTACTGGCGGTTGGAATCATGCTATTCGTCCTGCATTATATCTGAATCTTGAAGCAGTTAATGCCTATTCTTATTCCTATGCTGGAACCGTCTGTTCTGATGGAACAGTTGATGAAACCAATAATATAACGAAACCGGAAAATAGAAGTTTTAATACGGATACAGATATCTGGTCTTTTAGTAATGAAAAAGATGACATTGCTGCTTTATTAGGATATCAGTTATTAAGTGATGACTACCTTTATATTAAAAGAAGATTACCCCCATCCGATTATGAAGCAGTCTTTCATGCGGAAACCAAAAACCCCTTGATACATGCGGAAACCAAAAACCCCTTGATAAGCACTGGCATCACATGGTCAATAAATACAACTGCTGAACCTTCCTCTATATCTAATCATAAAATATGGACAGGTTCCTGCTACGGAATGTCTGCCTGGAGCTGCCTGGCATCTTCATCTGAATTATTTAAAAAGTTTGGAACTAGACGTTTACATGATATTCCTATGAGTGATAATACAGAATCTGCCATTAATTTTTACCATATCCAACAATATATTCCTTCTGTCTCTAATGCTTTTCATAGTTTTTATGCAAAAACTGAAAAGCAGAAATTACAGGAATTAGAAAAACTTGTAAGCATGTCAAAGCCTACACTTCTATTTTTTGGATGGTGCACTAATCCACAGGATAATGCTTCACTCAATGCAGATTCCTCGTCTGGTCATGTTGTTGTAGCTTATGACAAAGAAGATGGTCTTTGGCATCAAACCATCGATAAGGTAACTACTGCCTACAAGCATCGTATAAAAATTTATGATTGCTCTCATCCTAATGGCGGTGATAATTACTATTTATATTATACAGACGATTATAAGATTTGGTGTATCCCTGGTTATAGTGTGCGAAATGAGGGGAATTCTACCCTAGATTCTTTACATAACAATGGCTCTATCATATATGCCGGAACAAATGCAAGCGACTACATCCAAATTCCTTACTATGATAACCTCATCCTAGATACAACAGCAATAAATCATAATCGAATGAAACCCTATACTATTTTAAGGAACAGATTAGATCGAAGATTCTATATCCAAAAGAATAAAGATACTTCCACCAAAATAAAGGGTATCGGAAAGCACAATGCTTATTACCGTATTCCATCTGCTAACATTACAACCGATGGCACTATAGACAAAGATGCCGTTGCAACAACTATGCTTCCAGATTCTAATGCTTCCTATACGGTCTACTCAGAAAAGAATGAACCTATGGACTTCACTGTCCTTCGTAACCACATTTTTTCTTCTGCAACTTCTGACAAGCCAGGAAATGTTACATTTGGGAAAAATGGAAGTCTTAACGCAACCACAACTCAGGAATCTACCATATATGCAACTTTAACAAGAGATTCTTCTTCCTTTTCTAACTATCCTTCCATTGATGTCTCAAGTAAGGATACAAAAAATCTGAACGTAAATATTACTTCCGATGGAAACTTATTATTAGAAAGTGACAGTTTAAATGATACTACTATCGTTTGTAGAAATAAAGATATTTCCAGTGAAATTCCTGTTTCTATTACTGATAAAAAGCTTTTATTAAAAGAAGAATTAAATGGAGAAGTTGGCATTTATCAGGATAATGATAATGATGGAGATTTTGAAAATCGAATCGCTGTTTCTGGACCAAAAGACATTAAAATTACCTCATTAAAATTAACCGGTCTTTCAAAACAGATTGCCGCTGGTAAAAAACTTACCTTAAAAGCCAAAATTCTTCCAGAAAATGCTTCCAATCAAAAACTTACCTGGAGATCCAGCAACAAAAAAGTTGCGACTGTAAGCTCTGCTGGCGTAGTAAAATTAAAAAGAAATTCCGGTGGCAAAAAAGTTAAGATTACCGCAACTACAACAGATGATAGCAAGATATCTGCCTCCTGGAAAATTACTTCCATGAAGGGAATTGTTAAAAAAGTTCGTATATCAGGACGAAAAACAGTTAAAGCTGGCAAAACGTTAAAGCTAAAAGCAAGAGTAACTGCTTCTAGAAAAGCAAACAGAAAGCTACTCTGGAAATCTAGCAACACCAAATATGCCACTGTAAATAGCAAAGGAGTTGTCAAAGCGAAAAAATCTGCCAAAGGTAAGACAGTTAAAGTCACGGCAATGGCAACTGATGGAAGTAATAAAAAAGCTACTATAAAAATTAAGGTTAAATAGTAACCTTTTTCTCACTACAGTAGACACCATTTACATAACCGTTAATTCAGTTAAATAGTAACCTTTTTCTCTCAAGGGATTAAAAGCTCTATTTTCCCTTGAGAGAATGAATGAAAGGAGTTTGTATGAAAAAATTGAAACATCATCTGGGGTGTGCCCTTGCCGGCTTGCTTCTTGGAACATTACTTTTCTTAAATTGTCTAAGTCCCGTTTCAGCCTCGTCTATATCCTGGGACACTGCCGTAAAAAATGGAAGCAATGTTTATCTGTCCTATTACTATCTGATGAAAGATGGACTATATGATTACACAATGAACAATTATGAAAGTGCCTATATAAAAGAGGTTACCAAACGTGAAAATAGTACTGCTTTTCAGACACTTCTAACTTCATATCGTATAGCAACTTTCAGTCTGTCTGAGGGCGTCTCTTTTACTAATAAGGAAACTGGTTTTTATGAAGCACTCATCTTTGACATGCTCTATGACGACAGCACAGAAAGTATTTTTTCTACGCTTGTAGATTCTTCCGTAGATGCCGCTACCGATGTTAACACACAGGCAGCCGCTCTCACCGCTACTGTCAGTAAAGAACTCCTCGATCTTAATATTGATATTATTAAAAATATTCCTTTTGACCTCTCAACCGATGACGGTATGTCTCAATTACTGGAAAATCTCAAAAAATGTGAGGCTCTCTCTGACTTTATGGAACATATCGGAAAAGCAGAAAAATTTACAGGGCATTTTAAGACTGCCTTAGAATTTGTACAGCGTCTTTGCCAAGTAAAAACCGTCTATAATGCTGGCTATTATCAAAAACAAATCATTGATGATTTATACCTTGATGCCAGTATGTCCCTTAATCCTGCAATGAAAACAGCATTAAAAAAATATTCGGAAATTCTCAATCAGAATTTATCAGAAATTGATATTACTGCCATCTTGCTCGGTGACACTGCAACTCAAAAAATAGCAGAATCTCTCTCCAAAAAAATATCAAAGGGACTATGGGCTGTACTCGGCGGTGAACTCGGCACTTTATATGGCACAGCAATTTCTACAGGACAATCTGTCGGAAAATTTACATCAGATACTCTTTTTAACACCAGTGAATCTGTTTCTTCCTACTACAAGCTACGCGCCTCTGTACAGATGGAACTTTTACTTAAAAAGCGTGTGAAATCCTATGAAAATATCGTCTGTCAATATCCTACATCAGAAAATGCACGCAAATTCAATGACTCTGTACAAATGCTTAACAAAATATATGTTTCTGGATTAGACAGCTTTGAAGAATTTGTTAAAAAAACCTATCAGGAAGGAACCATTAATGAAATTATTGGTAACTGTAACGCACTTTTAGGCGGTAACAAAGAAACCGTATACAAGGAGTTTCTAAAACATTTAGATGGAATCCGCAGTACATTAAAACTCAGTATTCATACGGATGAAATGCGAGCATACCGAACATATGAAGACATTTTAAAAGACTTAGCAGAAGAAAATGAGACAACAGATGTAACTACTGCTTCTGGCTTAGAGGTCAAAGATATCGACAGTATTCTTCCCGATGATAAAAAACCGGATGTTGTCCTTCCAAAACTCCGTTCTGATAGCACCAGTATGTATGGATCACTTTCTAAAGACAAAACCCTCCAGGCAGATAGTGAAGAATGGGGAAGTTTTGCCCTGACGGACGGAACTCTGAACGTAAATGGTTTTAATATGACTATTTACGGAGACTTAAATATGTCCGGTGGCACGATTGACCTTAATGGTGGCACTCTGACTGTGACTGGTAATATCAATCAGTCTGGTGGTACGATTACTGTAAATGGCGGAACTTTGAATACTTATCAAAATTATCAACTTTATACAGAAACTACTAATGAGGAAACTGGAAAAACAACTTTAAGTTATGGCGGAACTTTAAAAATGGTAAAGGCAAAAAGTGTTGTAAATGTATCGGGGGATTATAAAACTTATGCTTATGAAACCTCAAGCTATTTAAATAATGGTACCCTAAATATTTACGGTAACTTCGCTCATTTAGGTTCCACATTTAGTCCAGACGATAGCTTAACCATCAATTTCCTTAAAAATACTATCACTAATATTTCTTTTGAAAATACTAGTTCATCTTTTAATGCTAATACCCATTTTAAAAGCGGAAAAATTCAAATTAATTCTCCTTTTTCTGGTTGGAAATTAGCAGGTGATCTTAATATTTATGGAACATTTCCGTCCTTTACAAATACTTTAGATTTAAATGGTTATACGCTTACTGTTAATGGTAACTTAAAACAATCTGATCCTTATGGATATATGTATATTAATGGAGCTTCTTGTATAATTCAAATATAAGGAATTCCGAGAAAGAAGGTTGAGAAAA